>ERZ1643247.1060-NODE-1060-length-27877-cov-8.308245_pt1 | contig 27877 bp, 22 predicted proteins | sample MGYA00579264_ERZ1643247 | MGnify/ENA primary metagenome ERZ1643247 (study PRJEB29033, sample SAMEA4952262) | chicken gut metagenome | biome: Broiler Chicken; feature: Gastrointestinal Tract; material: Caecum | place: Ireland | collected 2018 | study: Broiler... | reverse complement strand
GCATGTGCTCCGCCATCCAGCCCTCGTTTTTGCCGAGGTAAGACGCGATGCGCAGCGCAAAGCACTTTTTGCCGAGCAGCACGTTCCCGCCGTAGCCGCTGTTGCACGACCAGATGGTATCGTCTTCGGGGAAATGCAGGATATAGCGCTTGCTCTCGTCGAGCGTGCACTTGGAGTGCAGGCCCTTGACGAAGTCGCCGTCCTTGCCGAGCGCTTCGAGGACGTCAAGCCCCACGCGCGTCATGATCTCCATATTCAGAACGACGTAGATGCTGTCCGTCAGTTCGATGCCGATCTTTGCAAATTCGCTGCCGACGATGCCCATGCTGTACGGGATGACGTACATCGTGCGGCCCTTCATGGAGCCTTTGAAGATGTCGCCCGCCATTTTGTACGCCTCTTTCGGGTCCATCCAGTTGTTGATGGGGCCGGCGTCGTCCTTATTGCGGCAGCAGATGAAGGTGCGGTCCTCCACGCGCGCAACGTCGTTGACGGCGGTGCGGTGCAGGTAGCACTCGGGGAGCAGGTCCTCGTTGAGTTTGATGATCTCGCCCGTCGAGCACGCCTCGGCACGCAGCGCGTCGCGCTGCTCCTTGCTGCCGTCGATGAGGACGATCCTGTCGGGGCTGCACAGCGCCGCGCTTTCGTCGATGAAGCGGAGCACCTTTTCGTTTTTGATGACTTCTGCCATGTTCATAACGCTTACACTCCTTTCGCAGGCATGCGCCCGCTGATTCGTTCCCGTCCATTATACCCGATACGGAATAAAAAGTAAACTTTTTGCGCGGGCTTTTTGCATAATCTTCTCTTATAGCTCCCGCCGCTTTTGTGGCTGTATACGGCATTTTTCGCCGAAAACAGTCTTTTTTCTGCGGTTGAAAACATATATACTTATATGCGGCACAGACCGTAAAGACGCAGGAGCGGCGTATGCAATACATAAAAAAGATCTGCATTCTGAAACAGGTGAGCGCGGGATTCGCCGCCGACGGCAAGGCGCTCTCCGCCCTGCTGACGGCGGAGAGCTTCGGCGGACGGCTGACGGCGGTACTTGCGCCCATCGGGCTGGCGCCCCTTTCGGCGGGGCGGTACCGCGCGGTCGTGTGCGACGCGCACGGCACGGCGGAGGTGTTCGACCTGCCCTCCCCCGCAGGCTTTACCGTAAAGCGGCAGAGCGCGCTCGAGCTTGCGGACGGGCTGGGGTGCGCGCTCGTGTACGTGAACGGCGCGGCGAAGGCGGTCGCCTTCGGCAAGAGCGGGGAACACGCCTACGATTTGAAGACCATGTGCGCGCTCGTCGACGAGTCGGAGCCGCCCGCCCCGAAGGAGAGCGCGGCAAAGGCGCCGCCCGCACGGGAGGGCGCGCAAAACCGTACAGGCGCGCAAGCCGCGGACGGGACGGACAAAGCGGCGCCCCCTCCCCCGAAGCAGGCAGACGCGCAGAACGCGCCGCCCTACGACGACGAGGCGGTGGCGGACGTCAACTATTTCGCGTTCGCGGACGCGGAGGCGGAAAAGGAGGATACGCATGCGCAAGCAGGTGGCGCTCATGGCAAAGCGCAGACGGACAGGCGAAACGCTGGAGCGGATGAAGATGCTCAAAGCCTATTCAGCCGCACAGGGAGCGAGGACGTCCGAACGGATGAAGGAGCTTGCTATTACGATAAAGTGAAGGCGGACCTGGACGCGCTGTTTTTGCAGCACCCCGCCGAGGAGGAGCTGGCAAAGAGCATCCCCCTTTCGCGCTGGGCGAAGATCGCCTTCGGCGAAGGGAAGCACTACGCCGTCGGGATCATCCGCGACGAAACGCATGTAAAGTACATCTGCTACGGCGTACCGTCCGAGCGGCGGGGCGAACCGCCCGAGCCGCTGCGCAAATGGTGTTCGTACCTGCCCCTTTCGGTGTTCGACCTCAACGGCAAGGGGTACTGGATGATGTTCCAGGACGCCGTAACGGGCGCCTGCGTCAAACTCGAACAGGCATGAGCGCCCCGCACGGGGCAAAAACGCGGGCGGCAGACCAGAATCTGCCGCCCGTTCCCGTTACAGCGCCCCTGCGAGCGCGAGGAACCGTTCGCGGAACACGGCGCGCTCATATTCTTCAAGCAGGTCTTTCACCTTGTCAAAGAGCCTGTCGCGCAGGTCCGCCGTCTCGTTCCCCGCAATGCCGCGCCCCTTCTCCGCACGCACGGCTCCCGCCGCGAGAACCTGTGCATACACTTTTTCCGCGAGCGCATCATAGGCGGCGAGCGGCTTTCTCCGCTCTCCGTTCACGACCACCGCGCCGAGATAGACGAGTTGCAGCAAGAGCCGCAGTTCCTCTTCCGTCAATCTGAGTTCCATGTTTCTCCTCCTGTAAATTTCTGTAGAACAGGAAACGAATAAATCTCTCCCTTCATTTCATAGTATTTCTATATAAAAAAGATAGGAAACAATTTATTCCGTTCCATTTTTTACAGTAAAAATTATACCATATCCGATGATAGGAATAAATCTTTTTCTCCTGTCTGATTTTGTCGAAATTCAGGAAGTTTTGTCGAAGTATGCCGAGAGTGCCAGCAAACACGGAATACAGGGTCTCTGCTGCGTTCCGAAAGCGCATCCTTGCGATCATGGAGGACAGCGACTGTTTTTCCAACAGGGCGTTTGCCGAACGGACGGGCGTCAGCCTGCCCGTGATCGCCCGCGCCGCGCTGTTCGGGATCGTTCCGACCACGCGGGCGCTGATCAAAATCGCCGATGCGCTGGAACTTTCCTTCTCATACCTTTTGGGAAGTACGGAGAAAAATGAATTTATCCCTTCCGCGGCGCCCTCTTCGTTTGCCGCGCGGCTGGAAGAATTGCGCAAAGAACGGAAGACAACGTACGGCGCGATCGCGCAGAGCATGCCCTTCCCGCGCACGTATTTTTACGAATGGCGAAAAGACAATACTCTTCCCTCTCCCGAGTATCTGCTTGCGATCGCATCCTATTTTGCCGTTTCGCCCGATTATCTTCTCGGCAGAACGGACTATAAAAACTGATTTTCCGTTCGCGCCCTTTCCCTCTGACCGACCAAAAAACAGCATACAGACAAATATGAAAAGCCGTTCGCGAAAAAGGACAGCATAAAAAGCATAAGAAAACATATAAGAAAACATATAAGTAACGGCAAGACACTTCAAACTGTAAATTACGCAAAACACTGCGCCCCTGCGGCGGGAACTCCCGCCGCAGGGGCGCATACGTTTTTACTGTTACGGTCCTGCTGTTTTTGGGATAAGATACTGTCTGATAAGCTGTCTCACTTTTCGCTCAACTTGCTGTATTCACGGTCTGCCCGCCGTATTTTTCATCCGCCGCCTGCCACAGTGAAGATACCGCAGACGCCTCTGTAAACGATGTTTCCTCAATGACAACTTCTTCCGCTGTGCCATTGATATAAGCGTTGACATAACCTTTAAAAGCAAAAGAGGGGTTATATTTTTGAGAAATTTTATTTTGTATCGTTACAACTTTTATATCATTACCTTTCTGAAGTTTAATACAACTATCAACTACAAAACTTTCAGGTTCTGAAGTACCCATGTTTGGTTCAGAATATAATTTCGTCAATGTGTATCCGTTATCGATATAATTTTTTAATTCCCCTTGCAACAAATTATCAGATACCAATTTGTAATATAAATCATCTCCAAAATTATAAGCTTCTGAAGCATGGGCTACACCACTAACAAATTCATCATAATCTTTAATAAAGTTAGAAACTTCTGCCAACTCTTTTAAGCTTATTTGAATATCTGCATAATCTTTATAATCGCTTACGTCAAAATTAAAAGTCCTATAATAAGTAGTTGCAGATTCAGCATTGTTAGCTTTTAGCAATACTGAAAATATATTATCTTGCAAATCAATATTTAAAATATCTTGAATCTGAACTTTAAATCTATTTGAGAATAAATAATCTTCAAAAAATCTATAAATATTATCTTCTATTTGGTTGTAATACATCTGGTCCAAATCTTGGCGAACACCGCTTACTGTGGATATTGCGCTGTCTGAATATTTTTCTCCGTCGCCCAGCGCCTTTAACGCTATTTCATATTGTTCGTTTTGCCCTATTTCAAGCACGGCTTGCGTTTGTGTTGTAACTTCCTCCACGCCGTTTACATTCAGCAGATAACCGCTGGCGTTCTCCACTTCTTCCCATGTTAAAATGTTGTTCACCCAATCATATGTCATCTCCGGTGCGGCAAGCTGTGTTAAACTAGGTTGCGGAGACGGATCCGGGTCCGGAGTCGGCGTCGGATCCAAATCCGGAGCCGGTTGTTCTGCTGATGAATCCGGATAAAACACAACATTGAAGTCATCGGATACTGCATCTACTGCAAAAAACACACCTGCACCTAATACGATTACCCCCATCACAACCAGCGCCTTTTTTATACCGATTTTTGCCATTCTTTTCCTCCTCAAAAAATCTTATCGCTTGTATGAGCGTTCGCTAAATTATGTTTGTACAAATCTTTATATCTCAAGATTTCTGATCTTTCCCTCGAAGGTGTATTCAAACCGCTCGAAGGTGCCGCGCTTCAACAGGCAGCGCTCGCACACGACGGCGTTGGCGATGTCGTTGAACACGATATAGTAACAGTACTTCGTGCGGTACACCTTTTTGACGCCGTTGAGATTCTTCTCCTTGCGGATGGTCTTGTCGGGCAGGTATTGGACCCATAGGATCTTTTCCCCTTCGATCTGCACGCGGACGAGCCATTTTGCGTTGCTCACGCTTTTGCGCATGGGACCGAACCGCACAAAGAATCCCACCGCCGCCAGCAGCACCGCGAACAGGCCCACCCAAAGCCAGTTGTTCCCCGATGTAGTGAACAGCACAATGAGCGCGATCACCACGATGACCCCCGCCAGCACAAAGATCCAGTTGGACATGTACCGCTTGCGCAGCTTGTCGGTGCGGCGCTTCGTATAGTCGGTGACCTCTCCGTAAAATTCGATCATACCGGGCCTCTCCTGTACAGGCATATCGCCTTGATACAAGATTATAGCCGAAAAAGCGCGGCTTGTCAACCCCTGCGGCAGAAAGCCCGCGCCCGCGCCGCAAAATTGCGGCGCGGGCGCGGGCAAACGTTCCGCTTTGCGCGGGACGGACAAAGAACCGCCCCCGTACGGCGGCAAGCGGCGCTTACAGATCGTAGCGCGCCATCATCTTCAATAAGGACGCCATTACGTCGTTGAGCGACTCTGCCTCCTCCGAGCGCAGGTCGCCCTTGCCCGCATAGACGGACAAAAGCTGCTGCGCCGCCTGCGTTTCCAGGCGGTCGCCCGCGGTGAGCGGCGCGTTCTGCAGCCGCCGCAGCGCCTGCGAGATATGGTCGAGCCGCACGTCGCGCTCCACGCGCACGCCGCCCTCCTGAAAGCAGCGCACTTTGGGCGGAAGAGCGGGCGCGGGAACGGGCGGAGCGGCTCCGTCCGGCTCCTCTTCGGCAAGGCGCGCCGCGAGCGCGTTTTTCCGCCGTTCGCGGACGCGCGCACGCAGGGCGCATACGGCGCGGGGCAGCCACAGCGCCCCGTACAGCGCAAGATACAGCGCCTTGGCAAAGAGCCCGACGCACAGCGCTTCCAACAGCGCGCCGCGCCCCGCTTCGCCGAGCAGAAAGAGGGCGGCGAAGGCGCATTCGCAGAAATCCGCGAAAAACAAAAACCAGGCGTTGGAGCTGCGGCGCACGCGCGGCAGGCACAGCGCCAACACAAGCGCGGCGAAGAAGGCGAGCGCGGGCAGCGCCAACAGCAGCAGCGCGCACCCGTACAGCGCGCCGTTTTCCCCGCGCACGAGGGCAAAAAAAGTCTGAACGATCTGCGGCATAACGTTCTCCGTGTTCGGTGATACCACACATTATAGCCGCAAAACCCGCCCCGCAGAAGGGAAAGACCGTCGGTTTTCGTCGACATCGGGCGAAACGGGCGCCCGCCCGAACGGTTCGGGCGGGCGCCTGCCCTGCCGTATTGCGTTGCCGCACGGATCCGCGCTCCCTGCGGCGCGCCGCTCTATTTTTGCGCGGCGGACACATCCTCCGCGCGCACGGGCACTTCCGCGCAGAACCCGCGCAGGATGTTCACCACGAACGCGCGCACATGCCGCACGCCCGCGATGCGCGCCGCGGCGGCGGTATACACCCGGAACTGCGGCTCGTACGCCGCCAGAAGCTGCGCCGCGTCCTTGCCCGAATATTTATAATCGACGACGACGCACTCCCCGTCCTTTAGGGCGAGCAGGTCCATCGCGCCCTGCACGAGCACCTCGTCCTTTGCGGGCGTATCGTACAGCACGCCCGCGGGCAGCGCCACGAGGAAGGGCTGCTCGCGGCGGAGCGTATACCCTGCAAGCCGCGCAAAGACGGGCATCTCCAGAATCTTCTGCGCCCGCGCGGGGTCGGGCAGCACGGCGAAACCCTCCGCGCGCATCTGCGCGATGACGCGCGCCGCCTCCGCCTGCGGGGGCGCCGAAAAATCGGCGCGTTCCAAAAAGGCATGGTACGCCACGCCCGTCTCCGCGTCGGCGTGCGTCAGCCCCTCTGCCGCCGCTTCGCCGCGCGGATCGGAAAAGACCTCCCCCGCGAGCACGTCCGCGTCCGTTTCGCCCGCGTCCAAAAGCCCCGTTTCCTGCACGTCGCCGCGCTCCTCCAAAAGCGCCGTGGCGGACGTTTTGACGGGCAGGCGCACGCTCGCGGCGTAGGGGTATTCCCTGCGGTAGCGCGCCGCCACGGCGCGGCGCGCCTCCTCGTCCGCCTCGCCCGCGACGAGCACGCGCGCGGAGGGCGCCTCGCGCACGTCGCCGAACACGGGCACGATGTTCTCCGCAAAGTCGGTAAGGTCGATGAAGTCCGCAAAGCACTTCGCGTCGGCGACCGCATCCTCGCGGAAGGTATGCCCGCCGGGGAAGGCGAGCCACAGCCGCTCGCGCGCGCGGGTGAGCGCGACGTACAGCAGGCGCATTTCGTCTTCGGTGCGCTTGCGGCGGATGCGCTCGCGCACGACCTCGCGCAGGATCGTCTCCTTCGCGGTGAAAGTTTCCAGATCGTACGCGTTGGTCGCAAACCCGTATTCGTCGTCGCCGAGCACGCCGATCAGGTCCAGCTTGCCGAACTCGTCCCCCAGTCCCGCGACGATGACGATGGGGAACTCCAGCCCCTTCGCCTTGTGGATGGTCATGACGCGCACGGCGTTTTCGCCGCCCTTTTCGGACAGCCCGACCTCGTACCCGCCGTTTTTCAGCTTTTCGAGGAAGTCGGGAACGGACATGCCGCTCCCCTCCGCAAGGAACCGGCGCACGCGCGCGAGGCGGTCCTCGCCGCAGGGCTGCGCCAGGAGCGCAAGCTCCATGCCCGTTTCGCGCAGGATGCGCACGCCCAGCTCCGCCGCCGAGGAGACGGGCAAAAACAGCCTGAGCCGCTCCGCCCTGCCGTAAAAGGCGCGCAGCTTTTCGGCGCGCCCGCCCTCCCCGCGCGCGGCATAGGCGGCGCAGGCGGACACAAAGGAGGTCTTCGGCCCCGCCGCCAGGCGGATCGCCGCAAGGTCCTCGTCCGTCATGCCCCCCAGCCCGCTTTTGAGCGCGGCGGCGAGGGGGATATCCTGCGAGCCGTTGTCCAAAAACTGCAATACGTTCAGCAGCGTTTTGACCTCGGGGTAGTCGCAGACGTTGATCTCCGCCTCGGTGGCGACGGGGATGCCGCGGCGGACGAGCTCCTCGACGATCCGCCCCGTTTTGCCCTTGTTTTTGCGGGTGAGGATGACGATGTCGCCGTATCCGACCCGCCGTTCGCCCCCTTCGGGGTCGGGCAGGGAGCCGCACAGCTCTTCGAGCACGATATCCGCCACGAGCGCGCCCTCGGGGAACTCCTCCGCGCGCGCCTCGCCGATGTGCTCCGCCACCGAATACACGCCGCGCACGGGGCGTTCCTCCGCCTCCGCGTCGCGCACCAGCGCGACGCGGACCGCGCCCCCTTCCTGCTGCGGCGTGCCCGCGTGCATCACCGAATCGGCGGCATAGTCGACCGACCCGTTTTCGCGCGTCATGACCTTGGAAAAGACGGTGTTGACCGCGTCCAGCACGGCGGTGCGGGAGCGGAAGTTGTGGTTGAGCTGCAAAGCGCCGCCCGCCGCGCGCAGGCGCTCGTACTTTTGCGTGAAAAAGGCGGAGCTGCAGCCGCGGAACCCGTAGATGGACTGCTTTGCGTCGCCGACCATGAACACGTTTTTGCCCGCGACGAGGGAGAGCAGCTTTTCCTGCACGGGGTTCACGTCCTGATACTCGTCCACGAACACGTGCGTGTACCTGCCCGCGACCTCGGCGCGCACATGCGGCAGGCTGAGAAGTTCGAGGCACTTGTGTTCGAGGTCGGCAAAGTCGAGCGCGCCCGCGCGGCGCTTCGCCTCGGCGTACTGCGCGTCGAAGGCGAGCAGCAGCCCTGCCAGGGCGGAGGCGACCTTCCCCGCGGCGAAAAAGCGCGCCCGCTCCTCCTCCCTGCCCGCGCGGCCTTTGAGCTGCGCGGCGAGTTTATCCGCCTCTCCTTTGAGCGCGGCGAGCTTTTCGTCCAGCGCCAAAGCCTCTTCGCCGCTCTCCTTTATCCCGCTGCTCGGCGGCTTGCTCGGGAACTTCACCCCCTCCGCCGCCTCAGCCGCGGCGAACAGGCTGCCCGCCCCGAGCACGGCGTCCGCAAAGTCCTCCCGCGCCTGAATGTACGCGAAGTGCTTTGCGCCGAAGGGCGCGCCGAATGCCGCCGCCTCCTTTTCGAGCGCGGCGCAGCGGCGTTTGAGCCGCGCGGCGCGGGCGCAGATGCCGCCGTACAGCTCTTCGCACAGCGCGTCGAAGTGCGCCTCGTCGTACAGCGCGGGGATGCCGCGCAGAAACGCCTGCGGGTCCGCCGCGGTGACCGCCTTTTCGTACGCTTCCAGCGCCGTTTTGCGCAGCGTGCCGAACCCGCGCGAGCCCGCAAACGCCGCCGAGAGCAGCGCAAAGCCCTCGTCGTTCTCCTCCAGAAGGCGGTCGAAGGTGCGCGCGATGGCGCGCGTTTTCAGTTTTTCCGCCTCCGTTTCGTCGAGCACGCGGAAAGAGCCGCTCACGTCCGTCTCGTAAAAATAGCGGCGGATGACGGAGGTGCAGAAGGAGTGCATGGTGCTGATGTCCGCCGTGCCGATCTGCGCGAGCTGTTCGCGCAGGTACGCGCGCCTGCCCGCGTCCCGTTCGGCGTTGATGCGCGCCACGATCGCCGCGCGCAGCCGCTCCTTCATCTCCCCCGCGGCGAGATTGGTGAAGGTGACGGCGAGGATGCCCGACACCTCCGCCTTGCCCGAGAGGACGAGGGAGACCATGCGTTCGATCATGACGAACGTTTTGCCGCTGCCCGCCGAGGCGGAGACGAGCACTTCGCCCTCCGCTTCGATGGCGGCGCGCTGTTGGCTTGTAAGAGAGCGCCCGCTCATTGCCCTTCCTCCCCGCGCGCGATGCGCACGATCTCCTGTTCGGTGACGCCCCGCTCCTTCCGCGCGCCCGCAGACGGGTCGTACCCGCACACGCCGCCGTAGGGGCAGTATTCGCACGCCCCTTCGTACGGCGACGCGGCGATGCAGCCCGCGACCGTCTCCTCCGCGCATTTGCGCGCCGCGAGCACGGAATAGGAGACGAACGCCGAAAGGTCCTCCTCCGCGAGCCAGCGGCGGTTCTTCCTGCCGCCGATGCCCGCGTCGATGAAGCGGCTTTGCTTCCCCTTTTCGGCGGCGCGGTCGTTCATGCGCACCACCTCGTCGTCGGCGGCGGTATAACCCTGCATGCGGAAGGGCGCGGCGTCCTCCCCGTCCGAAAAGCCGACGCGCGCGGGGAAGTAGTACGCGCCCGCAAGTTTTTTGCCTTTGGATACGGCGGAAAGGTAGAGCGGGAGCTGCAGCTTCCTGCCCGTATAATACTCCTCCGCGCTCGTGCCGATCTGCCCCGTTTTGTAGTCCACGATGCGCACATAGTCGCCGCAGGTGTCCACGCGGTCGATCTTCCCCGCGAGGCGCACATACCGTTCGCCGCGCAGGATGGGGATGCCCGGGTACGGCGAATCGGGGTACCCGAAGGACTGCTCCGCCGCGGAGACGGTGAAGGAGCCGCCTGCGATCTGCTCGTACACGTTGCGGCAGACGATGACCGCGTCCCGCACCAGCGTGCGGGAGGAATAGCCGCCAGTGCGCGTATCGGCGAGGTAGCGGTACGGCGGCTCGGAGAGGAGCTGCTCCGCCTGTTCGCGCGCGAACGCCTCGCACGCCGCCGCGTCCGCAAAGGAAGGGAGCGCCGCCGCGAGGCGGCGCAGCACCTCGTGCATGAAGTTGCCCGTATCCGTCGCCTGCACCGCCTGCTCCTCGCGCTCGCGCAGCTGCAGCCCCTGCTTGGCGAAGTTCGCGTACGGGCACTTGAAGTAGTCCTCCGCGAGGGTCGCGTACACCGCGTTCCTGCCGTGGAACACCGCGTCGGCGGCGTTCGGGATGAAGTCCTGCGGCGCCCTTTCCGCAAACAGCAGGTCTGCGGGCGCGTCGCCGCGCTCGCGCAGGGCGGCATACACGCCCGTGTAGGCGGTAAAGCCGCCCCTTCCGCGCCTGTATGCGTCCGCATGGCGCAAAAGCGCGCGCACGGCGGGCGTCTTTTCCGAACACGAACAGCCCAGATAGCGCAAAAACGCCGCCGCGTCCGTCTGTTCGCGCCCCTCCAGCGAGGCGCGCGTATGCACGGCGAGGGGCCTGCCGCCCGCCGTGAAGAGGGAACGCACCGTTCCGACGATCTCGCTCGGCTTGCGCGCGTCGCCGCGCACCGCCTGCGGGAAGGTCAGGTACAGCCGCTGCGAAAACCCGCACAGCGCCAGCCCGACCGTCTCCCGCGCGCGCGCGTTTACTTCGCGGATCTTGGGCGCGAGCTCGACCTGCAGGGCGCGCAGGCGGTCGATGTCGCGGTCGGAGAGGAGCGCCGTATCCGACCCCGCGGGCGGGACCTCGTCCGTCATGCCCGCGGCGAACACCGCCTTTGCCGAGGCGCGGCGGCTTTCGGCGATCCCGCCGACGAACACCGCGTCGCGGTACTGCGGGATGAGCGAAACTTCCAGCCCCGCGAACCCTTCGGCGAGCAGCGCCGCGAACTCCTCGGCGGCAAAGACCTGCCCGCCCGCGAGCGCCTCCGCTTCGCCGAGCACGCGCAGAACGCCCTCGTACCCGCGCGCGGCGAACGCGGACTCTGCGCGCGCGCCCTCCCCGGCGAGGGCGCGCGCAAGCTGCTGCTGCGTCTCTTCGCAGCCGAACGAGGCGAGCACGGCGCGCACGGCGCGGCAGTACGCGCCGCCCGTCATGGACGGGCGCGCGCCTTCGAACGCGGATAAAAAGCGGCTGCGCAGGGCGTCGAACACGAGGGGCTGCTCCGCCGCCTCCTTGATCTCGCGCTTTACGCCGCCGCGGTAGTTCGCGTATTTCAGAAGATAGTTGCGGTACGCCTCGCGCGAAGGCTCGTCGCCGCCGAAAAACAGATTGCCGAGGAAGGCGTCCGTATCGGCGGGGTCGAACCCCTCGGCGAGCACCGAAAACCAGCGCAGCACAAAGCCGGCGAGGGGGTGCTCCGCGATGCTGCGGCGCACGTCCGCATAGTACGGGATGTTGTACTCGCCGAACGCCTTTTCTATCGGCAGCGCGTACGCGGAGAGGTCGGGCACATACACGGCGAGCTCGCCGTAGCGCGCGCCGCCGTCGAGCACTTCGCGCTTGATCGCCGCGGCGATGAAGTTCAGCTCGTCCTCCTCGTCCGCGCCCTCGTACAGGTGCACCCGCGCCGTTTCGAGCGGGGGGCGCTGCGCGGGGTCGAACAGCCCGCGGCGCAGAAGCTCCGCCTCCGCCGTGAGGGAGGAGGGCAGCGGAACGCGCTCACAGCGCGCGCCCGCGGCAAGGCACAGCCGCTCGAAGTCGCGCGCCGCCTCGTTCGTGTACAGTTCCGCCTCGCCGCCGACGAACACGCCCGTGACGCTTTTCGCCGCCGAAAGGGCGGCGCGGATGCCCTCCGCCGCCTGCCCCGTAAAGGAGGGAAAGCCCGCAAAATACACGTTCGTATCCGCGAGCGAAGCGGAACGGATGGCTTCGGGGAGGAGTTCGAGCACGCCGCTCTCGTCTACGTACCCGCCCTGCAAAAAGGCGAGGTAGCCGCGGTAGACGAGCGCCAGGTCGCGCAGCTTTGCCGCAAGATAGGGCGAACCGCCCGCCCCGTCGCCCTGTTCGTCCGCCGCGCGCTCGAGGTCCTCGGGCGCGATGCGCGCCGCGCGCAGCTGGGCGACGGTCTCGTACAGCCTGCCCGCGCAGCCCGCGGGGTTTTTGCCGAAGCAGGTCAGTTTTTCCGCGTTCTGCGCGGCGACCGCACCCGCCACGAGCACCGAGCCCTGCTTGGAGAGCACCTTTTTGCCGTTCGCGCCGCGCAAAAAGCGCGAAAAGGTGGTGACGGCGCTGTCCAGCACCGTCCCGCCCGCGCGCGTGAGGGCGCGCTCCGCTTCGAGCGTGAGCCTGTCCTCGCAGAAAATAAGGTTCTTTTCCCCCTGCGGGAGCGCGCCGAGGAACGCCGTAAGTTCGGTCACCGTCGGCGCAAGATACAGTTTTACCGTTCTGCCCTTTTCCATGTTTTTCCGCCAAAGCCCGCGGCTTTTTCCGCCGCGGGTCTCTATTGTAACACAAATTCCTCTTTTTTTAAAGAATTTTCACCCGATTTGTTTTTACAATCGCCCGAATTTGTGGTATACTGTTTGCACCCGCCGTATAAAACGGAGGGCGATACGACCGAAAACAAAGAGGTTTTTCCATGAAACATAAAAAAATTGCGGTGTCGACGGCGCTGCTCGCCGCCCTGCTCGCGCTCACGCTGGTGCTGCTGACGGGCTGTTCGCAGGCAGTGTACGCGACCGTTTCCCCCGCGTGGCAGACCAACACGGCGTTCACCGAACGTTTTGCAGAGACGCTGACCTATTCGCTCTTCTACACGAGTTCGTATGAAGCGAACGACACGGGCTGGCGCGTGAGCATCGACCAGGCGAACAGCTACTATACCGTGACGGTCACGGCGGAGGAATCGTACGCCGCGACGGACGGCACCCGCCACTGGTACGTGTATCACCTGCACAGCGAGCTGGTGATTTCGGCAACGTATGCCTATTATTACAGCGACGGCACGCAGCGGGAGATCGTCTCCTTCGGCGGCGACAGCGGAACGGAGCCCGACCGCATCGTAACGGACGTGTGGTTCCACTCCCTCGCCGCGCCCTCTTCGAACGAAAGCCAGCATTCGCTCGAGCCCATTTACAGCGAGCGCACCGTGCTTTCGCACACGCCGACGAGCATGACGAGCGACAACGTGAGCTGGTTCAGCTATACCTCTGCCATTTCCTATGACGCGGCGGGCGAGAATGCGACGCTCACCTTTACGGATAACTGGGGCGAGCTGAGCGAAGAAGACCGTACCGTTTCGGACTATGTGTACAAGTATTCGATCACGAGCGAACCGAGCGAGATGAGCGGGCTGCGCAACTCCTATTCCGCGTTCGACAACGAACAGCTTATCTTTATCGCGCGCGGGCTGAGCTACTCGGCAAGCACTTCCGAAAGCATCGTCGTGCTCTCCGAAACGGCGGGCGCGCAGACCGTTGCGGTCGCCTGCCAGGACCGCGCGGACACGAGCTGCTCCTTCCTGCTCTCCTCGACGAACGCCTCCACCGGGACGACGACGGTGACCCGCCTGAGCGGCACGGACATCTACGCGGCGCAGGTCTCCTTTTCGCTGACCAACGCGGGGTACGCTTCGGGCGCGGCGCGGACGGTCTACTACGCACAGGAGAGCGGGTATTACAACGCGCCCCTGCGCATGGAGATCCCGTTCACCTACTCGGCAGGCACGATCACCTATACGCTGACGAGTTTGGCGCATACGGAGTAATAAGTTCACGCATTCCTCGCGCAAAGGCGCTGCGGAATGCCGTGAGCTAAAGGGGAAACCGACACCCTTACGGGATGTTGGTTTCCCCCTCTTTTTGCGCGGCAAAACAACGCCAGCCATGCCGCGGGTCGGCAAACGCCAACCCGTAAGCGTAGCGGCATTGTTTTGCCTTTTTCCCAAAAATCTCGGGCGTCGCCCTGTGATTTTTGGGAGCCCTGATAAATAGGGCTTCGTATTATAAAACGGGCAAAAATTCACCCTCTTCCGCCACGCTTTTCGCAAAGCGAAATGTGCAAAAGCAAAAAGCGCGGTTTTTGCTTTTGCGAACGATTATTTAAGCGCGCCGCATTCACTCTTTCCGAATTGAGCCGCAGGTATGCGACAACAGGGCTCCCGAAAATCGCAACGAAGTGAGATTTTTGGGAAGAGGAGGAGCGGAGCGCGCATGCGAGCATTGCCCCTTGGGGCAAAGCGAGAACGCAGCCGACTGCTCCGACGAGGGTGCGCTTAGGCAAAAGCGCGGTTTTGCCACGCGCAATTTGATTCTTTATAAAACGGACAAAAATTCACCCTCTTCCGCCACGCTTTTCGCAAAGCGAAATGTGCAAAAGCAAAAAGCGCGGTTTTTGCTTTTGCGAGGGATTATTTAAGCGCGCCGCATTCACCTTTCCCCCCTAAAGCCGTAAGCATACGGCAAATTGAGGGCGCTTTCCGAAAAGCGCGGTTTTTCCACGCGCAAAAATTTATTAAATACTTTTTAACGTGTTTCCCTGAGCGGAGCGGCGGGCTTCCTTCCCGTCATCCTGAGCGGAGCGAAGCGGAGTCGAAGGATCTCTATTCAGATTTTGTCGATATTTTCATAGAGATCCCTCGACAGGCTCGGGATGACGGGGGCGTACTTCACGACAAGCTCGGGATGACGGGGACACTCTCCCTTGCAAGGCTTGCATTGGCGGCATATGTGTCCCCTGCAACCGCGAACGTTCGGACAAACTTTTGCAAAATAAGCCGCGCCTTCCTCCTTTGCGGAGGAAGGCGCGGCGTTCTTTATTTTATTCAATACGCTCAGCCCAGCCGTTCAAAGACGGGGATGACGTCGAGCGGGGCGTCCGCTTCGACGGTGCGCCCGCCCGCGAGCACTTCGCCGCTTTCAAGGTCTTTCCACTGCCCCGCCGGCAGGTATACGCTGCGGCGGCGCATGCCCTCGTACAGCACGGGCGCGACGAGGTATTTTTCCCCGAACATGTACTGGTCGGTGCAGTTCCAGCAGGCGCCGTCCTCGGGGAATTCGTAGAACATGGTGCGCATGAGCGGCGAGCCGTTTTCGCTCGCTTCGCGCATCAGCTTTTTCAGGTACGGTTTCAGCGAAAGGCGCAGGCGGAGATACTTTTCCATCACCCGTTCCGCCTCCTCGCCGTAGCTCCAGATCTCGTTGGGCAGCCCCGTGTGGCAGAATCCGCCGCCAAAATCGTGCTCCGCGTCCAGCAGCGGGATGTCGGACGGCCCTTTGTCGCCGTGCAGGCGCAGCACGGGGCAGAACGCCGCCCATTCGAACCAGCGCAGCAACAGCTCGTTGTGGCGCGGGTCCTTCACGTTCACGAAAAAGCCGCCGATGTCCGTCGTCCACCACGGAATGCCCGCAAGCCCCACGTTCAGCCCTGCGGCGAACTGGTCGCGCAGCGTTTCGAAATTGCCCTGGATGTCGCCCGACCACAGCACGACGCCATACTTCTGGCTGCCCGCCCAGGCGCAGCGGATGAGGTTGCACACCTCCTCCTGCCCCGCGGCGCGCTGCCCCTCGTAAAACGCCTGCGCGTGGCAGACGGGGTAGACGTTCGCCGTCTGCAAAGCGGTGCCGCTGTGGTAACGGTAGTTATCGAACTGATAGGTCGTGTACTCAGGCTCCGCCTCGTCCAGCCAGAAGAGGTCGATGCCGCTCTCGTAGTAATGTTCGCGGCACTTTTTCCAGATATACGCCCGCGCTTCGGGGTTGGTCGCGTCGTAGATGTACGAATCGCCCAGGAAATCGAAGCACTGATTGCCGCGCTCGGGGCGGATGAGCAGCCCGCGCTCGTCCATCTCCGCAAAATTTTCGCTCTTTTTGTCCACCGTCGGCCAGACCGAGACCATGCACCGCGTGCCGTAGCTCTTCAGCTCGCGCACCATCGCGGCGGGGTCGGGCCAGTACTTCGGGTCGAACTTCCAGTCGCCCTGCCGCGTCCAGTGGAAAAAGTCGATGACGATCAGATCGAGCGGGATGCCGCGGCGGTGGTATTCGCGCGCGACTTCCAACACCTCCTCCTGCGTGCGGTAGCGCAGCTTGCACTGCCACAGCCCCAACAGGCTTTCGGGGAAGGCGGGCGCGCGCCCGACGAGCGCGGTGTAGTTTTCCACCAGCTGTTTGGGCGTATCCTCAACGGTGATATAATAGTCCAGCTGTTTTGCGCTCTCCGCCGCCCATTCGGTGACGTTTTTGGCAAAGTCCGCCCTGCCGACGGCGGGGTTGTTCCAGAAAAAGCCGTACCCCAGCGACGAGAGCACGAAGGGCACGCTCGCCTGCGAATTGCGCTGCGCAAGCTCGAGCGAGCAGCCCTTTACATCGAGCCAGGGCTGCTGGTACTGCCCCATGCCGAACAGCTTTTCGCCCTCGTTCGCCTCGAAGCGGGCGACGAGCCGATAGTCGCCGCCGCGGGCGGGCGTGAATTCGCGCGCCACGACGCGCAGCGAAGGCGTGTGCGGCGAATCGTAACAGTACATGCGGTAGTACTCGCACAGAACGGGCGTATCGTCCTTATAAAAGCGCATCTGCCCGAGCGGCGTTATTTCGCAGCGGATGCGCCCGTTGCGCACGGTGGCGCCGCCCTCGCCGATCCCGATATCCGCGTCGTGCGGAAGCGCGCCCGCAAGCGCCCAGTCCGCCCCGTCAAAGCGCGGGAACATCGTCGCGCGGACGCGCAGCCCGTCCCGCCCCACAGCCTGCACGCACACCCGCTCGCCGCGGCGGGAAAAGCAAAGCGCCCCGTTTTTCTGTTCAAACATGTCCGTCACCTCTTCTTATTTTCAAAAAGGCGTGGGAACGGGCAGCCCGCTCCCGCCGCGCCTATTGTACCGCGAATCCGCCGCGCGGGCAATCGCGAAAGGAAAGCCGTTTGTTGCAAAAGGTAAGGCGCCCCGCGGCGGACGGCTCCGCTCTCCCTTGCCGCCGTGGAGCGCGCGGCGGCAAAGCGCCGCAACCGCGTTCCTTTATGCGCGCTCCGCTTGAAAAAACGCCCCGCCTGTGGTATACTGGGAACAGCTGCGGGCGGGAAGCCCGCGGCATACAGAGGAGGCATTGCATGGAAACGCGCGTCGCCGTCATCGGCATCATCGTGGAAAACAAGGACAGCGTGCAGGAGCTGAACGCCATCCTGCACGAATACGGGGAGTACATCATCGGGCGGATGGGCGTGCCCTACCGCGCGCGCGGCATCAGCGTGATCAGCGTCGCCGTGGACGCGCCGCAGACGGCGATCAGCGCCCTTTCGGGCAAGATCGGCAGCCTTGCGGGCGTGAGCGCCAAAACCGCCTATTCCAAACTCGGAAACGAATAGCCGCTCAGCCTTTGAACAGCCGCAACGCCCAGCGGTAGGCGGAGGGCAGCGAAAGCGCCGCCTTCACCTCGGAGAGCGGGTAAAAGACCACGCCGAACGAAGCGGCGATCTCCGCCTCGCACCCCGCGCAGTCGACGGGGTATGCCGCGATCTCCCATTCGATGTGCGAAAACACATGCCTGTGCGCCGTCGGCTGCCCGATCTTCGCCCCGCCCGCGCCGCAGGCGGCAAGGCGGGCGGCGAGCCCGCCTTCGGTCAGCGCCCGCTCTTCGGTGTAAAAGGCGTACATGCCGCGCAGAACGCCCTCTTTGCGCCGCCAGATCGCGACGCGTTCCCCCGCGTAAAACAAGAGCATGGTGACGGGCGTTTTGCGCCGTTCGGGCTTTTTTTCGGGGATCGGGAGGGCGTCGCTCTTTGTCCTGCACCCGCCGAGCAGCGGGCAGGCAAGGCAGAGCGGCGAAGAGGGCACGCACACCGTGGCACCCAGCTCCATCAGGCTCTGCGTAAAGTCGCCGCACCTGCCCGCGGGGTACACGGGCGCAAGCTCTTCCGCGTACCGTTTGCGCAGCTGCGCCGCGGGGAGCGCGTCGCCCAAATACCGCGAAAGGACGCGCACGACGTTGCCGTCCACCGCCGGCGCGGGCTGTTCGAAGGCGATGGACGCGACCGCGCCCGCCGTGTACTCCCCCACCCCGGGGAGTTTTTTCAGCCCCTCCGCCGTGCGGGGGAAGCCGTGTTCGCTCACCTCCTGCGCCGCCTTTTGCAGGTTGCGCGCACGGGAATAATAGCCCAGCCCCTCCCACAGTTTGAAGAGCTTGTCCTCGGGGCAGGCGGCGAGCGCCGCCGCCGTGGGAAGCTCGCGCACAAAGCGGATATAGTGCTCGCGGGCGGCTTCGACGCGCGTCTGCTGGAGCATCAGCTCGGATACGAGCACGCGGTACGGGTCTTTGTTCGCGCGCCAGGGCAGGTCGCGCTTGTTTTTGTCATACCAGGGAAGGAGCAGCGCGGGCAGCTCTGCATACAGCGCCGCGCGCGCCGCGTCCGTGATCGTCTGTTCCATGCCGCTATCTTACCATAAACTGCGGCGAACTTTCAACAAAAAATTGACAATCGCCGCAAAAAAAGCTATACTGTTTCCGTTCTCAAATGAGAACTTACTTTTCGCGGAGCAACGGCTTTGAACATCATCCTCATCGGCATGCCCGCCTCGGGCAAGAGCACGGCGGGCGTATTGCTTGCAAAAACGCTCGGCTACGGCTTTATCGACAGCGACCTGCTCATCCAGAACAGGGAAAAGGCTCTGTTGTGCGACATCATCGCCGCCAAGGGCGCGGAGGAATTCCTGCGCATTGAAGAGGACGTGAATGCGCAGCTGTGGGCGGAGCGGTGCGTTATCGCGACGGGCGGGAGCGCCGTGTACGGCGAGCGCGCCATGCGGCACCTGAAAACGCTTGGCAAAGTCGTGTACCTGCACATCTCCGAGGCGGAAGTCGAAAGGCGGCTGGGCAACATCGTGCTGCGCGGCGTGGTCATGCGCAAAAAGGGCGAAACGGTCGCCGAGCTGTACGCCGAACGCGTGCCGCTGTACGAAACATATGCCGACCTCACCGTCGACTGCGACGGGCTGACCCTCGAACAGACGGTGGAACAAATCGTCTCCGCCCTGCAATTACAGGCTTAAAACCGCGCGCCGCGGGCGCGCTGTTCCGAATAAAACACGGTGGTAACTGCAATGAAACTGTACAATACCCTGACGCGCACGGTCGAAGAATTCAGAACGCATGAGCCGAACAAGGTGACCATGTACACCTGCGGCCCGACCGTGTACAACTTTGCGCACATCGGGAACCTGCGCACCTATATCATGGAGGACGTGCTCGAACGCTCGCTGCGCTACGTCGGCTACGACGTGAAGCGCGTGATGAACATCACGGACATCGGGCACCTTTCGGACGACGCGGACAGCGGCGAGGACAAGATGCTTTTGGGCGCCAAACGCGAGCACAAGAGCGTGAAAGAGCTTGCCGCGTTCTACACGGACGCCTTTTTCAGGGACTGCGCGGCGCTCAACATCAGGCGCCCCGACGTCGTTGCGCCCGCCACGGAGGAAGTGGCGGAGTTCATCCGCGTCATCTCCGTGCTCGAAGAAAAGGGTTTCGCCTACAAAGCGGGCGGGAACGTGTACTTCGACACCTCCAAAGTGGAACAGTACCACAAGTTCTTCAACTTCAAGGAAGACGACCTCGAAGTGGGCGTGCGCGAAGGCGTGGAGGAGGACGAGAACAAGCGCAACAAAAACGACTTCGTGCTGTGGTTCACCAAGTCCAAGTTCGAGGACCAGGCGCTCAAATGGGACAGCCCGTGGGGCGTGGGCTACCCCGGCTGGCACATCGAATGCTCGTGCATCGCGATGAAGTACCTCGGCGAATACCTCGACCTGCACTGCGGCGGCATCGACAACGTGTTCCCCCACCACACCAACGAGATCGCGCAGAGCGAGGCGTACCTCGGGCACCCCTGGTGCGGGCACTGGTTCCACGTGCTGCACCTCAACACCGCAGGCGGCAAGATGAGCAAGTCTTCGGGGGGATTTCTGACCCTCTCCAAACTCAGCGAGGCGGGCTTTTCGCCCATGGAGTACCGCTTCTTCTGCCTGCTTTCCCACTACCGCAACACCCTCGTGTATTCGGAAGATACCTTCCAAAACGCCGCGAACGCCTTCCGCAAGCTCAAAGCGCGGGCGCTCGCGCTCGGCACGGACGGCGAAAAGGACGAAGCCGCCATGCAGCCCTTCCGCGCCTCCTTCAAAGAGGCGCTTGAAAGCGACCTGAACACTTCGCAGGCGATCACCTGCGTGTACGACGTGCTGAAGAGCGCGCTCTCCGCCGCGGCAAAGCGCGCGCTTTTGGAAGAGTTCGACGGCGTGCTCTGCCTTGACCTTTTAAAAGAGGAGAAAAAACAAAGCGCGCTCTCCGCCGAAGAGATCGAGGCGGCGATCGCCGCCCGCGCCGCCGCAAAGAAGGCGAAAAACTACGCCGAGGCGGACAGGATCCGCAGCGAGCTCGCCGCACAGGGCGTTCTCCTCACCGACACGCCGAACGGCACGACGTACAAGATCGGCTGAACAAAGAAATGACAAACCCCGCCCCGCGCGGCGCCATGGCGCCGCGCGGGGCGGGCTTTTCGTTCGCGGAACTTATAAATCGTATCCGTTTTTTGTTTTTGTCGTATTTTTGTACAATATCTTGTGTTTTCAATTGCTTTCAGGCATATATTCTGTTATACTGTATTACAACAAAAATTCATAGACGGTTTTAAATTTATGAAAAGATATATCATCGTATGCGACGAGTCGACGCGAAAGGGAAAGAAATACTCCTATTTTTACGGCGGTGCGATCATTGAAGAGAAAAAATACCAAAAAATCAACGAGATCCTTGCACTTTGCAGCAACTTAAAGGAGCTCGGCGAAGTGAAACGCACCAAGATCACCGCTGCCAACTACCGTTATTATATTGAACTGCTCGACATATTCTTTAATTTTATCCGCACGGCCGACGTCAAGGCGCGGGTCATGTTTTGTGCCAACAAGGACCTCGACATTCTCCCGAAAGCCGAAGACGAGACGTACAGCAAATTTTATTATCTCTTTATCCGCCATGCGTTCAGCATTTACTATATACAGGAAGATATTTCCCTGCGCCTTATCTTTGACGAGCTGCCCGAAACAAAGGATGCCTGCCTCAAATTCAAAACTTTTCTGGTTAAATATCTGAACGTTGCAAAGGGGGCTAATTCCGTCAGCCTTGTCGCCAAAGATATTGAAGAGGTAGACAGTAAAAAACACATGATCCTGCAATGCATGGACGTCATCATGGGACTTGTGGACTTTGCGCTCAATTCCTCCGCAGAGGACAGGAAAAGCATCCGCGGAAAAGCGAAATGGGAAGTCTGGAAATTTGTCCTTAAAAAAATACAGGCTATTCATCCGAGTTTCTGTATTCACGCAACAACTTATCCGCTAAAATCCAAAAAAGGGTGGGAGGACGGCTACAAACACTTTGTCTGCACAAAGCGAAATAAATAACGCCCCTGTGGTCCCTACATAAACCCTCCGCGCAAACGCGCAGCTCTTCGGAAACCCCAGAGGCATTATTAGCATATGAAACAAACGGGCTTTTATGTGCCCTTTCACGATATTATTATACCATTTCCCCTGCCGTTTGTCAATACGGAAGTGTCTTTCCAAAAAAACTTTTTTCCTGCCGCCCGCGGAAAAAGCCGCGGGCGGCAGGGGCTGTTTGTGCGCAGCGGCTGAAACGGCGCAGGCACTTCGCGCAGCGCATACAAAAACCCCGCCCCGAAGCGATGCTTCGGGGCGGGGCGCCTTTTGCTTTATCAGTTATTTGCGGCTTTTTCTTCCTTGGCGTAGACGGAGACCTGCTTTTTGTCCTTGCCGAGGCGCTCGAACTTCACGACGCCGTCGATGAGGGCGAAGAGCGTATCGTCCTTGCCCAGCCCCACGTTGTTGCCCGCGTGGAACTTGGTGCCGCGCTGACGGACGAGAATGTTGCCCGCGAGCACTTCCTGCCCGTCGCTGCGCTTTACGCCGAGGCGCTTCGCCTCGCTGTCGCGCCCGTTGTGCGACGAACCGGTACCTTTTTTATGCGCGAATAATTTCAGAAAAATCATTTCTCGTTCCTCCCTGCATTCACAGCGTGATCTTTTCGATCTTCACTGCGGTAAACGGCTGACGGTGACCCTGCTTTTTGCGCTCGTTCTTTTTCGCCTTGTATTTGAACACGACGATCTTTTTGAACTTGTCCTGCGCTTCGACCTTTGCCGTTACCTTTGCCGCGGCGACTTCGCTGCCGACCTTGACCCCGTTTTCGTCCGAGACCATGACGACGTTGAACTCCACCGTGTCCCCTACGTTCGCGTTGAGCTTTTCCACGCGGACGACGTCACCTTCGCAAACCTTGTACTGTTTGCTTCCGTTTTCGATGACTGCGTACAAACTGTTTTACCTCCACTGACCAGTCTCGCCGTAAGCCAAGGCGGTGCCAAAAGGGCACGCTTAAAAGCCCGCTCCGAGCGGCTCGGAGTATAATCTACCATACTCGCGTACAAAAGTCAAGCGGTTTTCGGCGCCCGTTCCGCATTTTTTACAGGCAAAGCTCGCCGTTTGCGGCATAAAACGGAGGAAAGCGGCGCAGACTGTGAAAAAGGAGGCCTGTATGACGGATAAAAAATCGGGCGAGGAACTGCTCGCCGAAATATACCGCAACACGCATTACGCGCTCACGTCCATTTCGGACATCCTGCCCGAAACGGAGGACGAAACCTTGCGCGAAGAGCTTTTGAAGATGCACGAGGGATACGAACAGATCTCGGGCAAGGCGGCGATGTACGCCAAAGAGAACGGGCTGGAGCTGAAAGAGCCGAACGCGCTGAAAAAGGCAATGATGTGGGGCTCGATCAAAATGAACGCGATGAAAGACGATTCCCGCGCGCACATCGCGGAGATGATGACGCAGGGCACGGTAATGGGCATCACCGCCCTTTCGCGCTCCATCGGCGACGCAGAAGGCTGCGCGGACGGGGAGATCTTATCCATCGCGAACGAGCTGCTGCACCTGGAAGAGGGGTACGAAAAGACGCTGAAAAGTTATCTGTAATACTCTGTTCACGAAAAATTTTTTGAGCTGACAAAAAATTTTTTCGTGAGTTTAGGGAGAAACTGCTGTTCGCGGCTATGCATTTTGTTTTCTCTCTGCGGCGCGCTCAAATAATCCCTTGCAAAAGCAAAAACCACGTTTTTTGCTTTTGCGAGATTTATTAAAATAATCTATTGCGCGTGGCAAAATGACACTTTTGCCGAAATGATTTTTTAATAATTTTCTTGCGCGTTCCAAAGCCACGCCTTTGGAAAAGCGCACCCAATTTGCCGAAAACATTCGGCTAAATGGGGAAAGGTGAATGCGCCGCACGTCTATAATGGTGTGCCCTTAAATGTGCGGCGCAGAGGAAAACCCCGTCATCTCGCGCAAAGCAAGAGTGATGGGGTTTTCTTCAAATCACGGAAAAAAGTTTTGTCAGCTCAAAACTTTTTTCGTGAACAGTTTTTACTCCACCGTCACCGACTTCGCAAGGTTGCGCGGGCGGTCGGGGTCAAAGCCGCGCAAAAGGCACATGCGGCAGGCGAACTGCTGCAGCGGGATCACGGACACGAGCGGCATGAGCGGCTCGGGCAGGGCGGGCAGCGGGCAAACCACCTCCGCCCCGCCCGCGGCGTCCGCGTACTGCGAAAAAAGCACGGTGAACGCGCCGCGCGCCTTCGCCTCGGCAAGGGAGTTCGCCGTTTTTTGCAGCAGCGCGCGCCCTGTTGCCACCGCGATCACGGGGAACCCCTCCTCCACGAGCGCGAGCGTGCCGTGTTTGAGCTCGCCCGCGGGGCAGCTTTCGGCAAATACATAGGCGATCTCGCGCACTTTGAGCGCCCCTTCCGCCGCCGTAAAGCGGTCCGTTCCGCGCCCGATAAAGTACAGCGCCCGCGCCGTTTGCAGCCGCGCGGCGAGCGTTTCGGCAGCGGCGGCACCTTCCAGCGCCCCTGCGCATGCGTCCGCAGCCGCGCCGAGCGCGGCAAACCACGAAGGGAAGCAGGCGCGCTTGTAGAACACCGTCTGCGCCGCAAGGTAAAACAGCGCCAGCAGCTGGCAGTTATAGCTCTTTGTGGCGGCGACGGCGACCTCCGCCCCCGCGAGCGTGCGCAGCGGAAGATCGGCAAGGCGGGCGAGGGTGGACTGTTCGACGTTCGTAACGGCGATCACGAACGCGCCGCGCGCTTTGGCGAGCCGCACCGCTTCGAGCGTATCCGCCGTTTCCCCGCTCTGGCTGACGGCGACGAGCACGTCGCCCTGCCCGATGAGCGGGTCGCCGTAGCGGAATTCGGACGCCGTTTCGCACAGGACGGGGATGCGCGCCTCGCGCGAAAGGAGCGCGCCGAACGCCTGCGCGGCATGGTGCGCCGTGCCGCACGCGACGGTGAACACCCTGCCCGCAGACCGCAGCGCCCGTGCGGCGGGCGCGAAATCGCACCCGCGCAGCCAGCCGAGCGTGCGCGCAAGCCCCTGCGGGATCTGCGCGATCTCCGCCTCCATACAGCTCCCGCGCGGCGGGCGCACCGCGCCCGCCGCCTCCGTAAGGCGGGTGAACACCTTTTCCGCAGGCGACCCGTCCGCACGGCGGAAACAGATCTCCCCGCCGCGGATATGGATGAAGTCGCCGTCCTCGGCGGAGCAGACGTACGCCGCCGCGCCGCACAGGGCGGGCACGTCGCTGCACACATACGCCGCCCCGCACCCCGCGCCCGCGATCAGCGGGCTTTTGTTTTTGGCGCAGACGATCTCATCGGGGAAATCCGCGCACAGCACGGCGACCGCATACGCGCCCGTAAGCCGCGCGCACGCCTGCGCGACGGCGGAAAAAAAGTCCCCTTTATACGCGCGCGCAATGAGTTTTACGATGACTTCGCTGTCCGTTTCGGATGCGAACGTTTCGCCCGCCGCGAGCAGTTCCGCTTTCAGCGCGGCGTGATTTTCGACGATGCCGTTGTGCACGAGCGCGAATTTCCCCGCGACGTGCGGGTGCGCGTTTTCGTCCGAAGGCTTCCCGTGCGTCGCCCAGCGGGTGTGCCCGATGCCCGCCCTGCCCGCAAGGGGCGCGCCGCAGAGGTTGGCGACCGCGCCCTTTTTTTTGCGCACCGAAAGCCGCCCGTCCGCGGTCAGCGCGATGCCCGCCGAATCGTACCCGCGGTACTCCAGCCGCTCCAGCGCGGCGAGCACCCGTTCGTAACAGCCCGTTTCCGCAAAACACCCGACGATCCCGCACATACGCTACTCCTCCCGCGCGGCGATCGCCGCGCGCACCCGCTCCGCCGCAGTCCGCGCCGTACGCATGCGCTCCGCCTCCGCAAAGACGCGGATGACGGGTTCCGTGCCCGACGCGCGCACCACCAGCCGCGCCACGCCTGCGGCGGCCTGCGCGCGCTCGATCTCGGCGCGCACCTCCTCGTTCCCCAGCACGCGCGTTTTATCCTTCACCTTCACGCTCACGTTATACTGCGGCAAGAGGCGCACGTTTGCAAGGGCGGACAGCTTTTCGCGCGCGGTCAGCCCCGCGAGCACGACGGAGGCGAGGATGCCGTCTCCCGTGGCGGCGAGGTCGGCGAGGATGAGGTGCCCGCTCTGCTCCCCGCCCACGGCGGCGCCGCTCTTTGCCATATAGGCGGCGACGTACTTATCCCCGACGTCCGTCCGCGCAAGCGCGATGCCGCACGCCGCCAGCGCGCGCTCCGCGCCCGTGTTCGTGTGCGCCGTGCCGACGGCGAGGTCGTGCGGCAGTTTGCCGCGCGCCTTGCGCTCCCGCGCGAAGATGTACAGCAGTTTGTCGCCGTCGACGAGCTTCCCCTCCTCGTCCGCGGCGATAAGGCGGTCGGCGTCGCCGTCGTAACAAAAGCCCGCGTCCGCCCCCGCCGCGACGACCGCGCGGCGCATGCGGTTCGGGTGCAGCGCGCCGCAGTTTTCGTTGACGTGCCGCCCGTCCGCGCGGCAGTTCAGCGCCACCACGCGCGCGCCCAGCCTGCGGAACACGCGGGGCGCGAACGCGCCCGCCGCGCCGTTGGCGCAGTCGAGCACGAACGTTTTGCCCGCAAGGGGCACGCCGCAGCAGGAGACGAGGTAGTCCGCATACCCGTTCCGCTCGCGCAGCGGCACGCGCCTGCCGCTGTGCAGCGAGGGCGCGAACAGGTCTTTGCCGAACAGCCGTTCCAGCTTCCCCTCCTCCTCGTCCGCAAGTTTGCGCCCGTCCGCGCCGAACACCTTCAGCCCGTTGTATTCGGGCGGGTTATGCGACGCGGAAACGACCACGCCGTAATCCGCGCCCTCCCTGCGCACGAAAAAGGATACCGCCGCAGTGGGCAGCACGCCGCCGTCCAGCACGATGCCGCCGCCCGCCGCCGCGCCCGCCGCAAGGGCGAGCGCGAGCATATCCGACGATACGCGCGTATCCCGCCCGAGCACGATGCGCGCGCCCCGTTTGGTGCGGACGAGCGCGTTGCCCAGCGCAAACGCCGTGCGCGCCGTCAGGTCCTGCCCCGCGATGCCGCGGATGCCGTCCGTTCCGAAAAAAGCCATTTCCCCTCCTTTTGATCCGTTCGCCGCGCAAGCCCGCCGCACGCCTTCCGCAGGCGGCGCTCCCGCCTTATCGCCCGCGGGCGGCGATCTTGCCCCGTCGCTCCCCTGCCGCTTCGGCTTGCGCCGCAGGCGGGCGGTTCAGTCGCTTTGCAGGTACTTTTCTTTCAGGCGTTCGCTGCTCTCCTGCCGCATCCTGCCGATGATGAAGGAGTGCGGCGGAACGTCCCGCGTGACGGTCGTGCCCGCGGCGATATAGCTGCCCGCGCCGACGCGGACGGGCGCGACGAGGTTGGCGTTGCTGCCGATAAAGCACCCGTCCTCCACGACGGCATGCGCCTTGCGCGTGCCGTTATAATTGCAGAACACCACGCCGCAGCCGATGTTGCAGTTTTTGCCGACTTCCGCGTCCCCGACGTACGCGAGGTGGCTGACCTTGCTCCCGGCGCCGATGACCGCGTTTTTGATCTCCACGAAGTCGCCGACGCGGCAGCCCGTGCCCACGTTCGCGCCGGGGCGCAGGTTGGCGAAGGGACCGACTTCGGCTCCCCTGCCGATGACCGCGCCGCGCGCGACGCTCGCGGTGACGCTCGCGCCGTCGCCGACGGTCGTATCCTCCAAAATGTTGTTCGGGTACAGAACGGCGCCCGCGCCGATCTTCGTGCAGCCGAACAGGTGGTTGTTGGGGAAGATGACGGCGCCGTCGCCGATCTCGACCCCTTCGCCGATGGTGACCGTTTCGGGAGAGAGCACCCTGTACGCCATAGCCGCCTCCTTTTTTGCAAGAGCAAATCAGTACATACTATGCGCCCGCGGCGCAAATTGCGCCGCGGGCGCAAAAAAAGCAGGCACGGAAAGAGCCTGCTTTTGCGAAAGAGCATTGAAACAAGTTTTTTGTTTTTTATCATCCCGCGCCCCGCAAGGGATCTCTATGAGGGTGATTTTGCGGCATTTCTATAATCAAACAGCGCGTTCCAAAGCCACGCCTTTGGAAAAGCGCTCCCTCGTCGGAGCAGTCGGCTGCCCTCTCGCATCGCCCCGATGGGCAATGCTCGCTTGTGCACTCCGCTCCTCCTCTTCCCAAAAATCTCACTCCGTTGCGATTTTCGGGAGCC
>ERZ1643247.1058-NODE-1058-length-27926-cov-5.785512_pt1 | contig 27926 bp, 21 predicted proteins | sample MGYA00579264_ERZ1643247 | MGnify/ENA primary metagenome ERZ1643247 (study PRJEB29033, sample SAMEA4952262) | chicken gut metagenome | biome: Broiler Chicken; feature: Gastrointestinal Tract; material: Caecum | place: Ireland | collected 2018 | study: Broiler... | reverse complement strand
AAAAAACGGCGGGGGCCGGAGCAGGTGCCCCGGCCCCCGCCGCGCGGGAGTCGATTTTCTGTTTTGCGGAAGCGCCGGTCAGTCGAGCTCGAGCACGCCGGTGTAGAGCTGGTAATACACGCCCTTGAGCTTGATCAGCTCGTCGTGCGTGCCGCGCTCGATGATGCGGCCGTGATCCAGCACCATGATGGCGTCGGCGTTCTGCACGGTGGAGAGGCGGTGCGCAATCACGAACGTGGTGCGGCCCATCATCAGGGCGTCCATGCCGCGCTGCACGATGGCCTCGGTGTGGGTGTCGATGGAGCTCGTCGCCTCGTCCAGAATCATGACGGGCGGATCGGCCACGGCTGCGCGGGCGATGGCGAGCAGCTGGCGCTGTCCCTGCGAGAGGTTCGCGCCGTTGCCGCGCAGCATCGTGTGATAGCCCTCCGGCAGGCGGCGGATGAAGTCGTCCGCACCCGCCAGCTTGGCGGCGGCGATGCACTCCTCATCGGCGGCTTCCAGATTGCCGTAGCGGATATTCTCCATCACGGTGCCGGTGAACAGGTTGGTGTCCTGCAGCACAATGCCCAGGGAATGGCGCAGATCCGCCTTCTTGATCTTGTTGATATTGATGCCGTCATAGCGGATTTTGCCGTCCGCAATGTCGTAAAAACGGTTGATCAGGTTGGTGATAGTTGTCTTGCCTGCACCGGTAGAGCCAACGAAAGCCACCTTCTGGCCCGGTTTTGCATACAGGGAAATATTGTGCAGCACCGTTTTCTCCGGCGTGTAGCCGAAGTCCACATCGAAGAAACGGACGTCGCCCTGCAGCTTCGTGTACGTCACGGTGCCGTCGTGGTGCGGGTGCTTCCACGCCCACACGTTCGTGCGCTGCGGGTATTCCTCCAGCGTGCCGTCCGCTTTTTCACGGGCGTTTACCAGGGTCACATAGCCCTCGTCCGTCTCCGGCTGCTCGTCGAGCAGGGCAAAGATGCGGTGCGCGCCCGCCAGGCCCATAACCACCATGTTCACCTGGTTGGAAACCTGGCCGATGGCGCCGGCAAACTGCTTTGTCATGTTCAGGAACGGCACCACGATGCTGATGCTGAACGCCATGCCGGAAATGCTCACGTTCCCCGCGCCGGAAAGCAGCAGCGCGCCGCCCACCAGCGCCACAATCACATACATGACGTTGCCCACGTTGCCGAGCAGCGGCATGAGGATGTTGGCATAACGGTTGCCGTTGCGGGCGTTGAAGAAGATCTCGTCGTTCACCTCGTCAAAGCCCTTTTTGGCGCCTTCCTCATGGCAGAACACCTTGATGACCTTCTGGCCGGTCATCATTTCCTCCATGAAGCCCTCCGCCTTGGCGATGGTGATCTGCTGGCGCAGGAAGAATTTGGAAGAACGGGCCGTGATGGCCTTGGCGGCCAACACCATGCACACCACGCCGATGACGATCAGCAGCGCAAGGATAATGCTGTAATACATCATAATGCCGAAGATCACAAGCAGCGTCACGATGGAGATCGTAATCTGCGGCAGGCTCTGGCTGATCAGCTGGCGCAGCGTGTCCACGTCGTTCGTATAATAGCTCATAATATCGCCGTGGTTGTTTGTGTCAAAATATTTGATCGGCAGATCCTGCATATGGCTGAACATCTTGTTGCGCATCTTTTTCAGGGAACCCTGCGTAATGATGGCCATCGTCTGGCTGTAAAACGCGCCGGCCGCCAGGCTGATCACATACATCACAACCAAGATGCCGACGGCGGAAAGGATGCCGCCGGAAGCGGCCGCCCAGTCGCCTGTTTTGTAGCTTTCGTCCACCATGGCGATAATATTCTGCATGAACACCGCCGGAATGGAGCTGACAATCGCGTTGAGCAGGATACAGACAATCGTAACCGGCAGCAGCACCGGGTAAAACTGGAACAGCGTGACCAGAAGGCGGCGCAGCACGCCTTTCGGCGCGCGCTGGCCGCGAGCCGTTGTCGTGCGGACAGGGGCTTCGTTCTTATTCTTTGCCATCATGCTCACCTGCCTTATTCTGGGAAGTATAGATCTCGCGATAGATTGCGCTCTTCTCCATCAGCTCGCTGTGCGTGCCGATATCCGCAATGCGGCCGCCCTCCATCACGATGATGCGGTCGGCGTCCTGCACGGAGGCGACGCGCTGCGCAATGATAATTTTTGTCGTTTCGGGAATGAACTCGCGGAAGCCCTTGCGGATCAGCGCGTCGGTGCGCGTATCCACGGCGCTGGTGGAATCGTCCAGAATCAGCACCTTCGGCTTCTTCAGCAGCGCGCGGGCAATGCACAGGCGCTGCTTCTGGCCGCCGGAAACGTTGGAGCCGCCCTGTTCAATCCAGGTATCGTACTTCTGCGGGAACTGCTGGATAAACTCATCCGCCTGCGCCAGCCGGCACGCCTCCTCCATCTGGGCGTCGGTCGCGTCCTGGTTGCCCCAGCGCAGGTTGTCCTTGATGGTGCCGGAAAAGAGCACGTTCTTCTGCAGCACCACAGCCACGTTGTTGCGCAGCGTTTCCAGATCGTACCGGCGCACGTCAACGCCGCCCACCTTCACGCAGCCGCCTGTCACGTCGTACAGGCGCGGGATGAGCTGCACCAGCGTCGATTTCGAGGAACCGGTCCCGCCCAGGATACCAATCACTTCACCGGAGCCGATATGTAAATTCACGCCGGAAAGCGCGTCCCGTTCCGCCTTCTGGGAATACTTGAAGCTCACGTTCTCAAAGTCGATGGAGCCGTCCTTCACCTCGGCAACGGCGTTTTCCGGGCTTGTCAGGCTGCTTTCCTCGGAAAGCACCTCCACAATGCGCTCCGCCGATTCCATCGACATGGTGATCATCACAAACACCATGGAGAGCATCATCAGGCTCATGAGGATCTGGAAGCTGTACGTCAGCATGGATGACATCTGGCCGACATTGACCTCCAGACCGCCGCTGGAAATCACCAGGTAAGAACCGAACGACAGCACGAACACCATGCCGGCGTACACACAGAACTGCATCATCGGGCCGTTGAGGGCCATAATGCGCTCGGCACGGGTGAAATCGCTGCAAACATCCTCCGCGGCGGTGGCGAACTTCTTCTTCTCGTAATCTTCCCGCACATAGCTCTTGACTACGCGCATGGCATGTACGTTCTCCTGCACGGAATCGTTAAGCGCATCGTACTTGCGGAACACGCGGCGGAAGATCGGCATGGCCTTGAAGATGACAAGCGCCAGCCCCACCGTCAGGAGCGGGATTGTCACAAGGAAAATCATCGCCAGCCGGCCGCCCATGACAAAGCCCATGATGAACGAGAACACAAGCATGAGCGGGCCGCGGATGGCGATGCGGATGATCATCATGAACGCCATCTGCACGTTCACCACGTCCGTCGTCATGCGGGTCACGAGGCTGGAAACGGAGAATTTGTCGATGTTCTCGAACGAATACTCCTGGATCTTGTAAAACATATCCTTGCGCAGGTTGCGCGCAAAGCCGGTAGACGCCGTGGCACACGTGTTGCCGGCAGCCACGCCGAACACGAGCGACAGCACAGCCATCACCACGAGCTCCGCGCCGTAGCGCACAATCACGTCCATCCCGCAGCCGGCCTGCATCTCGTTGACGAGGTTTGCGATGGTGAACGGAATGATGCATTCCATCACCACCTCGCCAAGGACGAGGATCGGCGTGAGGATCGATAGCTTCTTAAACTCGCGGACGCTGCGAGCCAAAACTTTCAGCATCGAATTGTTTCCCCCTTCTGTTCCTGGTTGTTGCCGGACACCGTGCGCGAAACGGCGCGGCAAGGCGTGCGAGGTTTGTTCTGCCGCGAACTTTCCTCTCCCTCCTGTTCCGGCTCCGCTGCGGCCGCTTCCGCGCAGCAGCCTTTTTCCCATTCGTTCAGGTTGCGCAGCATCAGCGCGGCCGTTTCGCGGAAAAGCTGGAGCTGGCCTTCCGAAATGCCGCGCGTCAGCATCCGGTCGGCTTCCCGCAGGCAGTCGCGCACCTGCGCGTTCAGCTCGGCGGCGCGCTGCGTGGGCACCAGGCTCTTCAGCCGGGCGTCCGCCGCCACGCGCTCCCTGCGGATCATACCGTTTTTCTCGAGCACCTGCAGGATGCCCGTGGCCGTCGACCGGCTCAGCGCAAACACGTTCTCAATGTCGCGCTGGAACACGGGGCCTTCCCCGCAGTGCGCCAGAATGTAAAAGATCACCCGGCTCTGCACCCCGGTGATACCCAGGTCCTGAAAGGAGGCGTCAAGCCTCGCTTTGAGCCTGTGCGAAAGCAGGTTGATCCAGGCGCCGCAGTCCTTTTCCACCTCGCTCCCCCTTTCTCTCTGAAAAACAAATTGTTCGGACAAGAACAAATTTTACTCGAATTTTGCCGCTTGTCAAGAGGGGAACCTGCCTTTTCACGGAAATTTCTGGCGGGTCTCCCTTGGCGAAACGCTTCCGCCATCCCGGCTGTGCGGCTCCTCCGCGCCCCATGTTTTTCCCCGTGCCCGCGCCCTCTGTTTTCTGCGCCCATTCCCCCTGTTTCCCGCGCCGCCGCCGCGGGAAACGGCAAAGGCGCGCCGCCTTTTCAGGCTTTTCCCGCATCGATTGCACATTTCCCCTTTATTTTGTTCAAAAAATCGAAAGAAAGTTCAAGATCCCGATCTTCAAACGGTCCTGTTTCCATTATATAATAGAAAGACAAGCATGCGGCGCGGCAGGAAGGGCGGGGCACGTCCGTGTTTCCGGCCGCACCGTTCGGGGAGGAGGAGGAGAACAACGATCAGAACGGATGGAAACAGGGAGCCGCCCATCGATTTTTGAGATGCCATGCCGCCGTCCGGTCACGACAGCCGGCCGGACCTGCGGTGTGGCATGAGGAGGAAACATGTTCAAAACAGAACAAAAAAGGGCCGGCGGTCTGTGGCAGAATCTGCGCTTCGTGCTGCGCGAGCTGCACCGCTGCGCCCCCCGCTCGTTCCGCTTCATTTGGATCAGCATCCCCGTGAAGGTGGCGCTGCCGTTCATCGGCATCCTGCTGCCGAACCTGGTGGTGCGCGCCGTCACGGAGCACGGCAGCGCCGCCGCCCTGATGCAGTCGGTGCTGGCGCTGGGCCTCCTGGCCGTATCGTGCAGCTTTCTCGATCAGTACGGCGCCGGCGTCATGGAGGCGGAGCAGGACAAACTCTGCAAATCCTTCGACACCCAGCTTCTGCGCCGCCACATGGACTGCGATTACGAAAAGCTGGAAAACAAGGCGTTCTATGACCGGTATTACGAGATCAGCCGCTACATCTGGGATTTTCAGCGCTACCTCAACGGCGCGGCGCTGAACCTCACGCTGCTCGGCTCGGGCGTGTTCGGCTTTGCGCTCTATCTCTCGGTGCTGCGCACGCTGCCCGTCTGGCTTCTGCTGCTGCTCGCGGCCTGCGCCGCGGCGGGGGTGTTCACCTCCGGCTTCGGCGACAAAGAGCGCGGGAAGCGCAAAATGTACCGCGGCAACGGCCTGTTCGGCTATCTGCAGCGCACCACGTGCAGCCCGAAGGCCGGCAAGGACGTCCGCCTCTATCAGATGTACCCGTGGATCGAGGAGCACTTTGACCGGGCGATGCGCATCATCCGCAGCGACTACGGCGCGGTGGAAAAGAAGAATTTCCTCTCCGCCGTGTGCACGGCCGTGCTGGGCATCGTCATGGAGCTCGCGGCCTACGTCACGCTCACGAGCCAGGTGGTCGGGGGAACGATCTCGGCCGCGGACTATGTGCTGTACATCGGCGCGGTGCTCGGCTTTTCCACGTGGGTGCGCCAGATCGTGAACCAGGCGCAGCGGCTGTGGATGATGAAGGGCGACGTCTCCGCCATCCGCTCCATGCTGGAGGAGGAGGACCGCAGCGAGACGCTGCGCCGCGGCGAAAAAACCGTGCCGGTCTCCGAAGCCTGCCCGCCCGGCAAACCCTGCTCCCTCTCGTTCCGGAACGTCTCCTTCCGCTATCCCGGCGCGGAACAGGATACGCTGCACGGCCTGAGCTTTGAGATCCGCCCGGGCGAGCGCATCGCCCTCGTGGGCATGAACGGCGCGGGCAAGACGACGTGCGTGAAGCTGCTGTGCGGCCTGCTGGAGCCGACGGAGGGCGAAGTCCTCGTCAACGGCGTGCCGGTCCGGCAGTTTGACCGCCGCGCGTATTTCCGCCTTTTCGCCACCGTGTTCCAGGAGGTGAACCTCTTCCCCGGCACGCTGCGCGAGGCCGTCTCCTGCCTGGAACCCGGCAGCGAGGACGAAGCGCGGCTGCGCGCCTGCCTTGCGAAGGCGGAGCTCAGCGGCCTTCTGGATCGGCTGCCCGCCGGGCTGGACACGCTGCTCGTGCCGGAGGTGAACGAGGGCGCCGTGAGCCTTTCGGGCGGCGAACAGCAGCGGCTGCTGCTGGCCCGCGCGCTCTACAAGGACGCGCCGATCCTCGTGCTCGACGAGCCGACCGCCGCGCTCGACCCCATCGCGGAGGAGCACGTGTACCGCCAGTACCGCGCCTTCACGCAGAACACGACGTCCGTTTTCATCTCGCACCGGCTGGCCTCCACCCGCTTCTGCGACCGCATTTTCTTCCTGGAGGACGGCCGCATCGCGGAGATCGGCTCCCATGAGGAGCTCATCGCCGCCGGCGGCGCATACGCGAAGGCCTTCGAGGTGCAGAGCCGCTATTACCGCGACCACCCGGAGGAAACGGGAGAGGAGGCGTTCGCATGAAACGGGAACAGAAGCAAAAAGTCCCCTTCCTCAAGAGCGTGCGCGCCGTGTTCCGCACCGTGCGCGTCATCTTCCGCCTGGACTGGCGGAACATCCCCAGCTTTGTCCTCTCGCAGGTGTTCGTCACCATCCAGCCGTTCGCGGCGCTGTTCTTCTCCGCCCGCATCCTGGACGCCCTCACCACGGGCGCACCGTGGGAAACGGTGCTCAACTGGGTGCTCGGCGCCGTCACCTGCACGTACGGTCTCTATCTGCTCGAGCGCCTGGCCACGAGCGTCTCGGCCGTGGAGGGCATCGATCTCTACTGGCGGCTGTATCAGGAGATGAGCCGCGTCATGATGAAGGCCGACTATGAGGAGCTGGAAAAGCCGGAGATCGGCCTGGCGGTGGAGCGCATCGAGCGCGCCACGCGCATGTTCTGGTACGGCCCGTGGGAGGTGCCCGGCGTGCTCATGTCGTTCGCGCAGGGGCTCACCATCACCCTCTCGGCGCTGGCGCTGGCCTGGCCGGTGTTCACGCCCGCGCCCGGCGGCGGCATCCCGTGGGAGACGATCCTCATGGTCGCGTTCCTCGTCGTCTCCGCCGTGTATTCCATCTACAGCGAGACGAAGCTCTACCGCATGAAGGAGGAGAACATCACCGTGCTGGCCGCGCCGCTGCGGCTGCAGAATTTCCTGTTCAACTACGCCCACGTCAGCCTTGCCGCCAAGGACATCCGCCTCTACGCCATGCAGGACCGCCTGAGCGGCCTGCTGGAAAAGACGGACCGCAAGGTGGAGGAGCTCTCGGACGCGCGCGCGAAGCTGCGCTCCTTCTCCGGCGGCGTGCGCGGCGCGCTCTCGCAGGCCATCACCTGCCTGGCCTATCTGGCCGTGGGCGTGCGCGCCCTGGCCGGGCTGCTCACGGTGGGCAGCATCGTGCAGGTGGCCGGCGCCGTCACGCAGCTCGCGGAGGGCGTGCGCGTGCTCGTCTACTCCGTGCAGCACATCCGCATGCAGGGCCCGCACTGCCAGGAATACCTCGATTTCATCGGCGAGGGCGACGACCCGAACCAGTACCGCCACCAGAAGGACGGCACGCTGCCGGTGGATCTCTCCGGCGACTGGGAGATCGTGTGTGAAAACGTGGGCTTCCGCTACCCCGGCGCGAAGGAGTGGGCGCTGCGCGGGCTGAACCTGCGGCTGAAAAAGGGCACGCACTACGCCCTCGTGGGCCGCAACGGCAGCGGCAAGACGACGTTCGTCAAGCTGCTGTGCCGCCTCTATGACCCCACGGAGGGGCGCATTCTGCTCAACGGCCGCGACGTGCGCGAGTACAGGCGCGACGAGCTGCGCCGCCTGTTCGCCGTCGTGTTCCAGGACTTTCAGATCCTGGCGCTGCCTCTGGGCCAGAACGTGGCCGCCGCCTCGCACTATGACGAGGCACGCGTGAAGGACTGCCTGCGGCAGGCCGGCGCGCTCGAATGGGCGGAAAAGCAGCCGCAGGGGCTGAACCAGCCGCTCTACGAGGTGGAGGAGGGCGGTGTGAATCTCTCCGGCGGCGAGGCGCAGAAGCTCGCCATCGCCCGCGCGCTCTACAAGAACGCCCCGTTCGTCATCCTCGACGAGCCGACCGCCGCCCTCGACCCCATCGCCGAATCGGAGGTGTACACGCGCTTCCGCTCCATGGTGGATCAGAAAGGCGCGCTCTACATCTCCCACCGGCTCTCGTCCTGCCGGTTCTGCGACGAGATCGCCGTGTTTGAGGAGGGAAAGCTCGTGCAGCTCGGCTCCCATGAAGCGCTGCTCGGCCAGGAGGAAGGCGCCTACGCCCGCCTGTGGCACGCGCAGGCCCAGTGGTATCAGGCCTGAGCCTTCTCCCGCACAAAAACGGCAGGCCGCCCGTTCCCCTTTTGGGGCGGGCGGCCTGCCGTTTTCTCTCAGCCGTTCATGGCCTGGTGGCTGCGGTAAGCGGCCTCCTGCAGGAACCGGTAGAGCGACTCCACCTGATAGGACCGCGGGAACTCCCACGTTTTCTGCGCCGTCTCCACGCCGTTCATGCGGTAATACGGCGAAACAATGTACTCAATCGTGATCTCGCTGTCGTCCACGCCGAAGCCCGCCGTCTCCACCGTGACGCGGAACACGCTGGAAAGGTCAATCGACGAGACGCGCAGCTTTGTGCCCGTCGCGCCCTGCTTGTCGATGTCAATGATGCGCTTGTCCGTCACGATCAGCACGTCGCGCACAAGCCGGAAGCAGGCCTGCACCGCTTCCCCCTCCATGAGGAACGCGCCGAACTCCTTCTCCGTCTCCTGCGGGGAGATCTCGTTCAGATTGCCCGAAAGGCCGTTCACGAGGCTGCCCATCCATCCCATTCCTGTCCTCTCCTCTCGCCGGCGCGCCGGAACGCCGCGCCGCTTTTTCTCTATCATAGCGGAAAACGGGGCCGGTGTAAAGCATGCGGGCAGCCCGATTGACTTTCCGCCCGTCCGATCGTACAATAGAGAATAAAACAAAAGGCGGAAAGCGCCCGGTTTTTGCAAAAAGAGGGGATGGAAAGATGGAAGAGCGTTGTCTTCCGCACAACCACGGCCAGAAGATCGAACACGGCTTTGACCACATGCCGAAGGAAGAGGATTTCCAGACGGTCGCCGATATTTTCAAGCAGCTCTGCGACGGCAAGCGCATCCGCGTGTTCTGGCTGCTGTGCCACTGCGAGGAGTGCGTCATCAACCTGGCCTCGCTCGTGGGCATGAGCAGCCCCGCCCTCTCCCACCACCTGCGCCAGCTCAAGAGCAGCGGCCTCATCGTGAGCCGCCGCGAGGGCAAGGAGGTCTATTACCGCGCCGCCGACACACAACAGGCCCGGATGCTGCACCTCATGATCGAAAAAATGGTGGAAATCTCCTGCCCGAACGACACTGCCGCGAAAGCGTAACAGCGGCCGGCCGCCCTCCCGAACCGGGACCGGGCGGCCGGCCTTTTGCTGCCCTGAAAAAAATCTTCTTTTTTTCGCGTTTCCCCCTTGACATCCGGCGGGAATGCGCTATACTAAAGTCAAACAATTAAATAATTATTAAATAGTTAAATCGAACGGATTCCGTTCCCCACTGATAAGGAGGTTGTCCCCATGAAAAAGACATACAGGATCGAAGTCGACTGCGCGAACTGCGCCAACAAGATGGAAGATGCCGCCTGCAAAATCGAGGGCGTGCAGGCCGCCACCGTGAACTTCATGACCCAGAAGATGATCGTGGAATTCCATGAGGGCCAGGAACCCGCCTCCGTGATGGCCGGCGTGCGCAAGGCCTGCAAGAAAATCGAGCCCGACTGCGAAATTTACCTCTGATCCGCTGCAACCGCGCCCTGCGGCTTGTCCCCGCAGGGCGTTTCTTCCCGCAAACGATTAAACATTCATTTAACATTTGGAGACGAAGAGGAGAGAGAAACGATGCAGGAGCTGATTGTAAACCTGCTGCTGATAGTGGCCGCCGTCCTGGCGGCGGTGCTGCGCGTGATGGGGCAGAAACCCTCGAGCGGCATGACACGGAAACAGAAGACCATGCTGTGGCGCATCCTGGCGGCTTCCGTGCTGCTGCTGGCGCTCCAACTGCTGGGGACGCAAGCCTTTGCGCAGCTGGGCGCGGCGGGCCGCTGGGTGCGGCTGGCGTGCTACGCGGCGGATTACCTGATCATCGGCTATGATATCCTGCGCAAGGCCGGCAGGGGCATCCGCAACGGCCAGATCTTCGATGAAAACTTCCTCATGGCCCTGGCCACGCTGGGCGCGCTGGCGCTGGCGGTGTATGAGAACGGCGACTATCTGGAGGCCATCGCCGTCATGCTGTTCTACCAGGTGGGTGAGTGGTTCCAGAGCTACGCCGTGGGCAGGAGCCGCCGCAACATCAGCGAGCTGATGGACATCCGCCCCGATTATGCCAATGTGGAGCGTGACGGCGTGCTCGAGCAGGCGGACCCGGACGAGGTCGCGGTGGGCACGGTCATTGTGGTGAAGCCCGGCGAAAAGGTGCCGATCGACGGCTGCGTCACGGAGGGCTCTTCCACGCTGAACACCGCGGCTCTCACCGGCGAATCGCTCCCGCGTGAGGTGCACGAGGGCGACGCCGTCATCAGCGGCTGCATCAACATGACGGGCCTGCTGAAAATCCGCACCACGAAGGAATTCGGGGAATCCACCGTGTCGAAGATCCTCGATCTGGTGGAGAACGCGTCCTCCCGCAAGTCCCATTCGGAGGCTTTCATCTCCCGCTTCGCCAAAATTTACACGCCTGCCGTGTGCATCGCGGCCGTGGCGCTGGCCATCCTGCCCTCGCTGGTCACGCTGGCCCTGGGCCAGCCGCCCGCCTGGGAGACGTGGCTTTACCGCGCGCTCACCTTCCTCGTGGCCAGCTGCCCGTGCGCGCTCGTGATCAGCATCCCGCTCTCCTTCTTCGCGGGCATCGGCGGGGCCAGCAAGGCCGGCGTGCTCGTGAAGGGCTCCAACTACCTGGAAACGCTCTCGAAGACGAAGATCATGGTGTTCGACAAGACCGGCACGCTCACGCAGGGCGTGTTTGAGGTGAACGGCATCCACCACAGCGAGATGGAGAACGCCCGCCTCGTGGAGTACGCCGCGCTGGCGGAGAGCTCCTCCACGCACCCGATCAGCAAGAGCCTGCTGCGGGCTTACGGCAAGCCCGTGGACCGCACCCGCGTCACGGATGTGCAGGAGATCAGCGGCAACGGCGTGACGGCCACGGTGGACGGCTGCCGCGTGGCCGCCGGCAACGGCAAGCTCATGGAGCGGCTGGGCCTCCCCTACATTCCCTGCCACAGCGTGGGCACAATCATCCACGTGGCGATCGACGGCAAATACATGGGCCACATCGTGATTTCGGACCGCGTGAAGCCCCATGCCGCCGAGGCTGTCCGCGCGCTCCGCGCCGCCGGCATCCGCAAAACCGTCATGCTCACCGGCGACGCGCGCAGGGTGGCGGAGCAGGTGGCCGGGGAATTGGGCGTCGACGAGGTGTACAGCGAGCTGCTGCCCGCCGGAAAGGTGGAGAAGGTGGAAGCGCTGCTCAGCGAAAAGCCGGAAAAGGCCCGGCTCGCCTTCGTGGGCGACGGCATCAACGACGCGCCGGTGCTGCGCCGCGCGGACATCGGCATCGCGATGGGCGCCATGGGCTCCGACGCCGCCATCGAGGCCGCGGACGTGGTGCTCATGGACGACGACCCGCTCAAGATCGCCAAGGCGATCCGCATCTCGCGCAAATGCCTGCGGATCGTGTATCAGAACATCGCGGCAGCCATCGGCATCAAGCTGATCTGCCTCGTGCTCGTGGCGCTCGGCATGGCCAACATGTGGCTGGCCGTGTTCGCGGACGTGGGCGTCATGATCCTCGCCGTGCTCAACGCCATCCGCGCGCTGTTCGTGAAAAAGCTCTGATCCGAATTCTACGGCAAAAGGCCGCCGGGCCCGCTGTCATCTGCGGGCTCGGCGGCCTTTTGCTGTTTCGAAGCCGGAAAAGTCCTGTGGTTTCTCCGGGAACAGCCCGGAAAGGGGTCTGCCCCGCCTCCGTCGGCCGGGGCGGCAGGGCTTTGCAGCCCGTCAGTCGCTCGTCAGCATGGCGGCGGCGTCGCGCAGCCTGCGCGCGAGCGGCGTGTAGCCCGTGTCGGTGCGCTGCATGAAGAGCAGCACCGTCATGTTCTGGGCGGGCACATTCTCGAAGTAGCAGCCGAGCCAGCCGTCCCAGCCGTAGTCGCCGGCGCAGCTCAGCGTGTTCGCGCGGCCGGGCTCCACCAGCACGCGCATGAGCCCGTTGTAGGAGTAGCCGGGCAGGTTGTCGAAGTCCTTCTCCAGCGCGGCGCGCTGCACATCATTCAGGCCGGGGCTCGTGAGGTAACGCACGGAAGCGCTGCTCAGCACACGCACGCCGTCCAGCTCGCCGCCGTTGAGCAGCATGGCGGCAAAACGGGCGTAATCGTCCGCCGTGGAGGCCAGTCCGCCGCCGCCGGACTCGAACGCCGGGCAGCGGTCCATGTGGTTGCGGATGTCCAGGTGGTTCTCGTCATAGCGCGCGAGGGAGCCGTCCGGCTTTGCGGTGTAGACGGCGGCAAGCCTCCACTGCTTCTCCGGCGGCACCCAGAACGCCGTGTCGTGCATGCCGAGCGGGGCGAAGATCGCGTCCTCAAGGTAATCGCCGAACCGCTTGCCGGACACCGCCTCAATCACCGCGCCGAGCACGTCGGCGGAGGTGCCGTACCGCCACGAGGAGCCGGGCTGGAACGCCAGCGGGCCGCGGCCCAGCTTTTCGGCCAGCTCGAGCGTGCCGATCGGCGTGTCGGTGTTCAGGGAAGCCTTCGCCTCCTCCATCACACCGGCGGCATAGCGGCCTGCGCGGCCCGGCCCGTCATACGGCAGGCCGGACGTCATGCGCAGCAGGTCGGCCACCTTCATGGGCCGATCCACGGGCGCGAGGCTGCCGTCCGGCAGCTCCACCCGCTGCCCGCGGAAGGACGGCAGGAAATCCGCCACGGGCTGGGAGAGATCGAGCTTTCCCTCCTCGGCCAGCTTCACGGCGGCCACGCCCGTGATCGGCTTGCTCATGGAATAGAGCCGGAAGATCGTGTCGCGGCGGATCGGCTTGTTCTCCTCGCGGTCCGCCAGGCCGCTGGCGGCAAAGCAGAGCTCCTGGCCGTCCTTCCGGATCAGGGCGCTGCATCCCACCGTCTCCCCCGCCGCCACGGCGCGGTCGAGGATGGCCTGCACGGTGCTCTGAATGGTTTCGTTCATGATTGACTCCTCCTTCGATGGTTCGTCCGGCCGCACGCCTGTCGGCGGGCAAGATCCCGCGAATCGCGCTGCGGCCGTCAGGCGGGAAGCCCTCCCCGCGCTCCGGCAAAAGCGCCCGGCAGGGGGCATTCCCGAAAAGGCTTCGCTTTCACGATTGATTGTAGCACACAACGGAAGCGGACACAAGAAAGATTCCTCGCCGAAAAAAGCGCAGACCGGGCCGCTTTCCCGCCCGGCCCGCGCTTTCAGCGGGCGAAGTGCACCGAAACCAGGTTCCTCAGAAGATGGTCTTGTCCCGGTTGCACGCTCTGATGACCTCGATCTCCTCATCGTCGTACGGCGTGAAATCCGGGTGGAAAATGTCGTGCATCCACAGGCGCGTGTCGATGTCCGGCAGGTTTTTGATGAACTCCCACACATATTGGAACTGTGCCTTCCCGTTCACAAACCCGAAGAAATAGCTGCCGATCTTCTCGCGCTTCCACAGCGGCAGATGCGTCTGGATAAGGCTGCGGTACGGGCGGTGCATCCATTCGGTGTTGATGAGCGGACGGCCATACTGCCGCAGCACGCCGATGTACTGGCGCGCGTGCGTGTAGTCGCCGTAAAAGTGGAACGTCACGATGTCGGAAAGCTCGAGCGCCGCGCGCTCCACCTCCGCATAGACGCCCGGATTTTTCAGCCAGCCATAGGGGTGGTCCGCCCCGGCGCCCCACACGTCCGCCGTGAGCGGCTGGGAGACATCCTCCTCGCGCATCCACTGGAAGACCTTGCGCATCATCGGCACGGATTTTTCCATGCGCTGGCTGTTGCCGGCCTCGTTCCAGATGTTCCAGATGAGGATGCGGGAATCCCGGCCAAAGGTGCGGGCCATCTCACGCACGTACGCTTCCACCACGGGCTCCATCTCCGGCTCATCCACACACGCAAAGGCCCGCCGCGTTCTTCCCCCGCCTTGCCGCAAGATGCGCTTTGTGCTATAGTAAATGAGAAATGCAAGGGGGAAAAAACATGGAACGGAAACAAAGGCAGGAAGGCCGCTATTACCTCATGTGCGAGCGGGACTGGATCTATTTTGTCCTGATCTTCGTGGCGGGCTTTCTCGGCGCGTTCACCTATGTGCTGCGCGGCGGCGTGTTCTGCAACGCGCAGACGGGCAATGTCGTGCTCCTCGGCATGGAGCTCGGCAAGGGCGACTGGAACGGCGCGCTGTATTACCTCATCCCCATCGGCGCCTACATTCTGGGCGCCGTTGTGTCGGAGCTGCTGCCGAACCCGGTGAAGCACCGCCTGGCCGTGCGGTGGGACACGCTGCTCATCGCCGTGGAGATGCTCGTCATCGTGATGCTCGGCTTTGTGCCGGAAAGCGCGCCGGTGCAGATTTCGCAGGTGGCCGTGAACTTCATCGCCTCCATGCAGTACAACACCTTCCGCCAGGCGGAGGGCGTGGCGGTCGCCACCACATTCGTCACGAACCACATCCGCCAGGTGGGCGTGGGCCTCGCCATGGAGTGGCACCACCGCCATGACGCGGAGAAACCGCACCGCCGCAAGTTCCTCACCCACCTGGGCATGCTGCTCTTCTTCGCGGCCGGCGCCACCATCGGCACCGTGTTCTGCCTGCAGTTCCTGGGCCGCGCCATTTGGATCACACTGCTGCCGCTCGCCGTGGTGTTCGCCGTGCTGCTGCACGCGGACCTCACCACCGAAAAGCAGCTTGTGGAAAACCAGAAGCCTTCCGGCCACTGAGCCGGGCTCTGCTCAGAGAAGCGCCAGCTGCCGCAGCAGGAACACCCAGAAAAACATGGTGAGGATGGAGCAGACGGACGTGAACACCACGATCTGCCCCGCGAGCTCGCTGTCCGCGTCAAGCTGGCGCGCCATTGTGTAGGAGGAGACAGCCGTGGGCGCGCCCAGCATAGTGAGCAGCGCCGCCAGCGCAAGGGAGCGGTAGCCGAAGGCCACGCACACAGGCAGCAGCATGGCCGGCACCACCGCGAGCTTCACCACAACGGCGCACACGAGCGCCTTCCAGTTCCCCGCCAGGCTGGAAAAGCGGAACGAGGCGCCCAGCACGAGGAATGCCATCGGTGTGGCGAGGCCGGAAAGATCCTGCACGGCATCCTCGAGCGCCTGCGGCATCCGCACGCCGAGCAACAGGAACAGCCCTCCGCAGATGGCGCCGAGAATGAGCGGGTTGGTGGCGATGCCCTTCGCAATCTTTTTGATGTGGATCTGCCGCGAAGCATACCATTCCAGAATCACCACGGAGAGCACATTGTAAAGCGGCACCACGAAGGCTACGAGCATGGCCGCCGTGCCGGTGTTCTCCTCACCGAAGAGCGAGGCCGTCACCGGCAGGCCGTAGAGGATGAAGTTGCTGCGGAACATGCCCTGGATGAGCACGCCCCTGCGCCGGTAGTCCTTTTCCAGACGCGGCACGATCAGCCACAGCACCAGGAACAGCAGCGCGACGAGCGCGAGTGCCAGCAGCACGAGGCGCGCATCGAAAATCTCCCCCACATCCGTGCGGTAAATGTTGTAAAAGATCAGCACAGGCAGAAACGCCTTGAACGTCACGGTGTTCATCTTCTCCGCCGTGTGGCCGTCGAGCAGGCCGATGCGGTTGAGCAGGAAGCCCACAGCCATCAGGGCAAACAGGGGAAACACCACGTTCACGGAGACAATCAGGTTTTCCAAGACAAACGTCCTCCTTCCCGGGCGGCGCGCCGCCCCTCCCTTTCGAGTGCGCTGGGCATCCATCCCGCCGCGCACTGCGGCTATTATACAATAGCCCGCCGAAAGGAGGCAACCGTTTCCTTTCGGCGGGCATGAGAAAAAGGCGCCTTCCCGCGGGACTTTCCCGCGCCGGAAGGCGCCTTTTTGCTGTCTGTTCCGTCGCCGCCATTCAGCCCTGCAGCACAATCTCGGAGAAGGAGAAGGCCGGCGCGTCGAACGTGCAGGGCACGTCGGAGGAAAGGCTGCCGCAGTGCGTTTCCTCGCGGATGTGGCCGTGGGAGCGGATCGTCTCCTGCACCGCGCCGTCCGCCGCCGAAAGCCGCGTGCAGCAATAGGACGTGAACCGCCGCCCCAGATGCGAGAGATCCAGCGTGACGGGCGTCGGCTCGTCGCACTTGTTCACCAGGTGGATCACGAGGCTCTCGCGGTTCCGATCCCAGCTCACCTGCAGCTCGATGCTCTTGAGGCTGTCCGGCTCATAGCCCTCCACGCGCAGCGGCCAGGCGGCCTTCGTGCGCGCCATGTGCGCCATCAGGATGCCGGCGCACGTGAGGATCGTCTCCTCCTTTGACGCCTCGATGCAGGACTGCCCGGAGGTGTTGCACAGGTTGTTGAAGCACATGAACCGCGCAAGGTCGCCATAGCGCTGGTAGTGCAGCAGGTTACCCGCCATCGTGAGGGCGTAAAGCCAGGCGCGCCTGCTCCGGCAGAAGTCGAGATCGTGCTCCGCATAGTATTTCTTCGTGAAGGGGGCCAGCGTGAGGTCGCGGTTCTGCAGGGCCTCGGTGTCGGTGTAGTAGATCTGGTGCTCGTGCGTCTCGTTGTAGCGCTGCACAATGGCAATCTTCCGCTTGATGTTGAAAGGCTCGCACATGCGGTCCGCGATGAAATTCACCGATTCGCCGCACAGCTCCAGAATGTCCTCAATCACGTCGCTGAACGTGTGATAGGAGCAGATGCCGATCTCGATCGTCGGATCCACGGAACGCATGGCAGCGGCATAGCGGTTTACATACTCCGCGTACTCCTCCTTCGTGAACCAACGCCACGTCTCGTTGTCCATCTCCCAGTATTTCACGTGATACGGCTCGGGGTGGCCGTTCTCGGCGCGCAGCCTTCCCATGGGGGTCGATACGTCGCCGTTGCAGTATTCCACCCAGCGGCGGGCCAGCTCGATGCCCCCCTCCTTGTCGAGGATCCGGGTCAGGTTCTGGCCGTGGCGCTGCAGCCCGCCCCACTCCGTGATCTCCGGAAAGGCGAGAAAATAAAACTGCTTCAAAGGGTGCAGCATATTGACAAGCAGCAGCGGCTCCGTGCCCGTCTGCTCGCACAGGTCGAGGAATTCGTCGGTGCCCACGTCGTTGTAGTTCAGATCGCCCCACATCACGCTCGGCTCGGGGCGGCGGCTGTTCTTCGGGCCGATGGCGTCCGTCCACAGATGCAGCGAGCCGAAGTTTCCGCCGGGGAAGCGCATCACGGAAGGCTTGAGCTCCCGGAGCGCCTCCACCACGTCGGGCCGCCAGCCGTGGCAGGAGTGGGCCGGCATGAGGGAGAACGCGTCGCACAGCACTTTTGTGCCGCCGGGCACGCACAGCGCAAACGTCGCCCAGACGTCAAACGCGGCGGGCGGGAAGTCCATCTCCACCCAGGCGCCCTCCGCGGAAAGGGACGGCAGCGCCGCGCGGGCCAGCGGCTCCTCGTCCTGCGCGCGGTCCGTGCGGTAAAACAGGATCTCCGCCCCCTCGCTCTCGCCGGAGAGCAGCTGCAGCCAGCCGCTGAAATGGTACGTCTCGCCGCTGTGCAGGTATTTCCCGTCCTGCGCCACACCGGCGGAGCGGTTGTCGAAATTGTCGATCACGAGGCAGTGCTCGCCGTGCACGCCGCCTTTCTCCATGGAGAGGCGCAGGCTGTAGCCGGGCGTGATCTCGGTGAGATACGTCGCGTCGGCCGTGATGCTCTCGGGCCGGTCTTTGCCCGGGAAGGCATACCACCGGCTGTGCTGGTAAGCGGAGTGGTACCACTCCTCCTTCGTCCAGTCGTTGCCCAGCCCCTTGTCGTTCCCGCCGAACCAGTCATACGTCCCCTTTGCAATCGGGAACACCTTCTCAAAGCTGCGGTTGTAGAACATCTCCGTCCACATGCTCTCCACCTGGTAGCCGAATCCCACCTCGATGAAGTTGCCGCACAGCAGCTCGCTGGCCGGTGTGGGCGCATATTCCTCCGCCGTCACGGAAAAAATACGCTTTCCCTGCCCAAATTCAGCCACATTCGTCAATTCTTTCACACAATCCTCCCCTTTTCTCATCGGATATGCATACAGTACCCGATCTCCTTTTCCGGAACAATCCATTATCTTTACCGTTTCGTCCCTGTTCCCGCAAAACAGGGAATTGGACAAGCAGAACGGGGACCGCTATAATATCAGTATAATACATAAGAAAGCATCAGATTGGAAACTTTTTATGAAGAAAAGAAATAAAATTTTTCAACCGTTCCGCCGCCTGCTCGATCGGGCCACCGCCGCGCTGCGCCGGTATCCGCTCTCCCACCGGTTTTTCGCCATCTGCCTGTGCATGTGCATTGCGCCGCTGCTCGTGGCGTCCGTCACGGTGTTCCACACCTCCTATCAGGCGGAAACGGACCGTTACGTCTCCTTTGCCCGGCAGATGATGGCCCAGATGGGCGACCATCTGCACAGCCGCCTGCTGTCCATGCGCTCGGATGCGATCGATCTGGCCTACAACACGTATGTGCAGGATTATGTGGAAGCGTACAGCGCCGAAAGCTCCAGCGCGGGCCGCGTGCCCGTCACGGACGAGGTCGTGCACGCCGTCATCGGAAAATTCGACACCACCTCCGCGGGCACCGGCCTCGTGCTGCTCTCCACCACGGGGGAACCCTGCTACGTCTACAATTTCCAGAACAGGCTCTACATGTATTTTTATGAGGAGTCCAAAAACAATCTGATGCAGAACATCGAGGAGAGCGAGGGCGGGTTCTGGTACTACGCCACGCCGAAGGATTACTACATGAAAAACCTCGAGGGCCGCTTCTATCTGCCGGACACGGAGGAACCGGTGCTCTACTACGGGCTGGAGATGAAGCGCCTCACCGGCACGAACTCCGTGGGATATCTCGTGATTACGCTGCGGCCGAAGGTGCTCACCGATCTCTTCGCCCACCTCGACGAGGACGGCGTCTCCACCGTGTATCTCATCGATCAGGACGGCAGCACCATCATCCACAACGGGCAGTCGGAACAATCCCTCTCCCGCGATGTGGTGCAGAACATTCTGGAAGGCCCGGACGGCATCCAGGTGCTGCCGCCTTCCGATCCGCTGTTTGGGGATTATGTCATCTACCGCACGCTCGATGAGACGGGCTGGTGCGTCGTGGAGGTGATCGACGGCCAGGCCCTTGGCAATATGGCCCTCTCCAACAGCTTCGACATCGCCGTGCTGATCCTCATGGTGATGGCGCTGCTGCCCATCGTGTTCCTCGTGATCAACCGCACGCTCCGCAGCCCGCTGGATCGCATCCTCTCCGCCATCGGCAACATCCGCCGCGGCGATTTCTCCGCCAGAATCCGCGATGACGGGAACGACGAGTTCACGCAGATCGCGCTGAGCATCGACAGCATGTCCGCCAACCTGCAGCGCCTCGTGGCGCAGATCCGCAAGCGCGAGCAGCAGCAGAAGGAGACGGAGATCGAGCTGCTGCAGATGCAGATCAACCCGCATTTCATCACGAACACGCTCAACACCGTGGCCTGGATGGCGAGTCTGCAGCACCAGAAGAACATTTCGTCCATCCTCACCAGCCTTTCCGCGCTGCTGAACCAGACGCTGCGCTCCGGCCGCGATTTCATTCCTCTTTCGGAGGAGCTCGAGTACATCCGCTGGTATATCGAGATCCAGCAGTACCGCGGCACGGTGCAGTACAACCTGAATATCGCGGTGGAGAAGGAGCTGCTCTCCTGCCTCATTCCGCCGTTCACGCTGGAGGCGCTGGTGGAGAATTCCGTGACGCACGGCGTGGTGAGTGCGCGCGATTCGCTTGAAATCACGGTGAAGGCCACGCGCGCCGGCGACACGCTGGAATGTGTCGTCATCGACAACGGCGCCGGTATGGATCGCGGCACGCTGGAAAAGCTGGGGAAGGGCCCGTCCATCTCGGGGCGCGGGCTCTACCGCATTCACGGCATCGGCGTTTCCAATGTGCAGAAGCGGCTGCAGATCTATTTCGGGAAGGAATACGGCCTGAATTTCGACAGCGTGCCGGGCCAGTTCACGATGGCCACGGTGCGCATGCCGCTGCAGAGGGAAAGCGGGGAAACCGGCTTGAGGGAAGAAAGGGAGGAAGAACGTGTACCGGGTCATGATAGTGGATGACGACCTATATGCCAGGATTCGCATCAAAACGGAGCTGCGCCTGGAACAGGACGGGTTCCTGGTGGACAAGGAAGCGGTGAGCGGGCCGGAGGCCCTGGAAAAGATCAAGGCCGATCCGCCGGACATCGTGCTCACCGACATGAAGATGCCGGGCATGAGCGGCGTGGCCTTCATCGAGGAGCTGCACCGCATCCACCCGGAAATCCCCGTCGTGGCGCTCAGCGGCTACGACGACTATGAATACGTGCGCGCCAGCCTGAAGCTGGGCGCCGTCGATTACCTGCTCAAGCACGAGATGAGCCGCGAAACGGTGCTGGAGGCGCTGCACAAGTGCGTGGAGCGGCTCCAGCTCTCGGCGGAAAGCGGCCGTTTCCGCCAGGAGGAGGCGCGGGAGCTCGAGCAGGCGGCCGACCGCCGCCAGGAGATCCTGCGCATGCTGCGCGGCGACTACACCGGCCTGCATGTGCCTGTTTTCCAGGGGAAGAACGGCACGCTGCAATTGATCGTGATGCAGATCGACCACGTGCGCCGCATCGAAAAGGAGAACGGGAAGCTCGAGCTGCTCATGATGATCCCCGTCATTCTCTCGCTGCTGCAGCAGGTGGTGGATCAGTACGCCTCCGGCGTCGTGGAATCGACGGGGGAAGGCCAGTTCGTGATCCTCGCCTCCTTCGAGGGCATGTATAGCCAGCAGTATACCTGGAACATCCGCCACAAGATGATCCAGAGCCTGCGCAAGAACCTGGAAAAATACACGAGCCTCACCGCGTCGTTTGCCGTGGGGCGCGTGGCGCACCGGCCGCAGGAGCTGGCCGAGTGCTACCGCCAGGCGTGCCGCGAGCTCTCGCTGAGCTATCTGACGGGCGACAACTCCCTGCTCAGCGTTTCGCCGGAACCGCGCGGCGGCAGCTCCGACGAGCTCTTCACCCTGCGCCCGGAGGACGAGCGGGAAATCGCCGCCGCCGTGGAAGCGCGGGACCGCGATGCCTGCCTGGCAGCCGTCTCCGGCGTGTTTGAAAACCTCATGCGCGTGGAGGCGAACCGCACCTCCTGCCAGGTGGTGTGCATGGAGCTGCTGAACCTCGTGGTGCGCAGCACGCGCGAGCTGCCGCTGAGCGAGCCGCTGCAGTCGTTCTGCGCCAAGCGCAAGGGCGACGTGCTCGAAAACGACAGCGTGCAGGAAAGCCGCCTGCAAATCCTGGAGGCCTATGAGCGCCTGTTTGATTTTCTGGAGCAGAACGCCACCATTTTCTCCTACAACCGCAACACCGTGAACGCCATCGCCTACATCCGCAGCCACTATCAGGAGGACATCAGCCTCGACGAGGTGGCCGGAAAGCTCAACCTGAACAAATCCTATCTCAGCCGCATCTTCAGCCACGACTGCGGGAAAAGCTTCACGGAGTACGTCTCCTTCTACCGCGTGGAGCAGGCAAAGCGGCTGCTCGACGAAGGGCTGCCGATCGGCGAGGTGGCCGAAAAGGTGGGCATCGCCAACCCCTCCTATTTTTTCCGCGTGTTCAAGAGCTGCGAGGGCGTCACGCCCAAGACGTACGTGAAAATGTCAAAAAAGTGCAGTAACGTAAAATAAGTGAATAAAAGATTTTCTTTTCTTTTTCGTTTTTTATCATATTCCACAACCCCGTGAATTGGAGCCGCCTGCCGCTTCCCTGTATAATAGGGACAACAAAAGGGTCAGTCAAGGATTGACACCGAAAAGGAGGAAGACACGTGAAAAAAGGAATTGCTCTGCTGCTCTCGCTGCTCATGCTCGCGGGCGCGGCCTCCGGATGCTCCGGAAACCAGACCCCCAGCGGCTCCGACGCAGGCGGCGGCACGTCTGCGGCCCAGAATGAGAACACGGAACCGGCCGATCCCATCGAACTGATCTGCTGGGTGAACGAGGAACACACCGATATCTTCGAATACGGCGAACAGCTCTACAATGAAGCCCACCCGGAAGCGCCGCTCGAGCTCAGCCTTGAGTTCTACCCCGTCACGGAAATGCACAACAAGCTGCTCATCGCGCTGCAGTCCGGCGTCGGCGCGCCCGACATTGTGGACATCAACCTCACCTGGTGGTCGAACTTCATGCAGGGCGACATCCAGCTCGTCCCGCTCAACGACATCGTGGAGCCTGAACTCGATCACATGGTGCAGTCCCGCTTCGATCTCTACGCGAAGGATGGCACCTACTACGGCATCCCGACGCACGTGGGCGCCACCGTCATGTTCTACAACATGGACATCATCGAATCCGCCGGCCTCACCGTGGAGGACATTGACGCCATCGAAACGTGGGATCAGTACCTCGAGGTCGGCCGCAAGGTGAAGGACGCCACCGGCCTGGCCTGGACGGCATACGAAACGCTGAACCAACGCCCCTACTGGCCGCTCCTGAACGAGTGCGGTCTCGATTACATTGACGAAAACGGCGAAGTCATCATGGACAGCCCCGAAAACATCGAGGTGCTGGAGTGGATGTATGACGTGTTCCAGGAAGGCCTCGCGGTTGCGGCGCCCGGCGGCGACCTCATCAACGAGAGCTTCTACAACTGGATGAACGGCGGCAACTGCGCGTCCGTGCTCATGCCGTCCTGGTATATGGTTCGCCTCATGGACTACATGCCCGACCTCTCCGGCAAGATGATCATGCGCCCCGTGCCGGTGTTTGAGGAAGGCCAGCCCCGCTCCACCTGCGTGGGCGGCACGCCGACCGCCATCACCGTGCAGTGCCAGCACATTGACGAGGCGAAGGAGCTGCTCTATCTCGCCAAGATGAGCGACGAAGGCTCCATCAACATCTGGAAATCCTGCTCCTTCGATCCGGTGAACACAAATGTGTGGAACAACGAATCCCTGCTCGAACCCATGGAATACTTCCGCAACGAATCCTTCTTTGAGATCATGCTCCCCTACGTGGAGGAAGGCATCCCCTCCCCCACCAACCCCTCTGACGCGAAATCCACCACCGCGCAGGAGCTCATGCGCAACAACGTGATGTACGAGGTGTTTGTCACCGGTGAAAAGACGCCGGAGCAGGCCCTTACCGACGCGGCAAATGAGGTGCGCTCGGCTGCCGACGAATAAAGGCGCCGCGCCCCTGTTGAGTTGAGTGTGCAGTCTGCCATGGCTCCGGCTGTGGCAGACTGTTCTTTCAGAGAGGTGAGTGCGAGATGACGGAAATCAAGAAAAAGAGGAAGAGCCCCAAGAGCCTGCTCTACAGCAAGAAACTGGCCCCCTATGTGTTTGTGGCGCCGTTTGTCCTTTCGTTCCTGGTGTTCTTTCTATACCCGTCCATTGAGACGGTTTACATGAGCTTCATGACCATGGAAGGGTTCAACAACCCTGAGTTTGTCGGGTTTGACAACTACGCCCGCCTGTTCAACTATCATTTCGGAAACGCGATCCTCACCAACACGGTGTACACCGTGTGTGTCATCGCCATCATGATGACCATCCCCACGCTGCTGGCCGTGCTGGTGAATTCAAAGCTGCTCAAGCTGCGCAACGTGTTCCGCGCTTCCATCTTCATCCCTTCGCTCGTGTCGGCGCTGATTGCCGGCGTGGCCTTCCGTCTCATGTTCAGCGACATGGACTCCGGCCTCTTCAACCAAATCCGCCACCTGTTCGGCATGGAATCCATCGCCTGGAACATGGGCTACGGCACCGGCATCCTCATGATGGTCACGCTCGACGCGTGGAAATCCATCGGCATCAACATGGTGTACTGTCTCTCCGCCCTGCAGACAATCCCGCGTGACATCTATGAATCGGCCGAGATCGACGGCGCCAACGGCGTGCAGAAGTTCTGGCGCATCACGCTGCCGCTGCTCAAGCCCACGCTGGTGTACATTTTCACGCTCACGATCATCGCCGGATACCGCATGTTCACGGAAAGCTACGTCTACTGGGTGGACACCACCCCAGGCGACATCGGCCTCACCATCGTGCGCTACCTCTACCAGATGTCCTTCCAGCGCAACGACATGGGCTTCGGCTGCGCGATCGGCATCGTGCTGCTGATCATCATCATGCTCATCAACATGATCCAGCTTCGCGGCTTCGGATTGTTCGGCAAAGAGAGGGATAACGCATGAAACGGAGAAGTCTTGTCAAAACCATCGGGCTGACGCTCGTCATGCTGGTTGTGGCGGTCGTGTTCCTGTTCCCGGTCTATTTCCTCGTGGTTGCTTCCCTGCAGCCCACGCAGTACATGTTCAGCCGCGGCCTCTCGCTTGTCCTGGGCGACACGGCCACGCTGGGGAACTACTCCATCCTGTTCGCTTACCGCGACGGCCTCTACTTCACCTGGTACCTGAACAGCGTGCTCATCACCGTGACGCAGACGGTCCTCTCCCTGTTCTTCTCGAGCATGGCGGGCTACGCGCTCGGCGTGTACCGCTTCCGCGGGAAGAGCCTCGTCTTCACGCTCATGCTGCTCGTCATGATGATCCCGCTCGAGATCATCATGCTCCCGCTCTATAAGCTCAGCATCGCCATGGGCACCATCAACACGATCGCCGGCGTCATCCTGCCCTTCATCCTTTCGCCCATCTGCATTTTCTTCTTCCGGCAGTTCGTCTCCGGCATCGGCGACAGCTTCATGGAGGCCGGCCGCATCGACGGATGCACCGAGATCGGCATCTATTTCCGCATCATGGTACCGCTCATGAAGCCCGCCTTCGGCGCCATGACCATCCTCATGGCCATGAACAGCTGGAACGGCTTTCTGTGGCCGCTCATCGTGCTGCGCACAAACGAAAACCTCACGCTTCCCATCGGCCTGGCCTCGCTCATCAGCTCCAGCGCGCAGAAGATGGAAGTCCTGCTGCCCGGCGCGGTGCTCTCAATTCTGCCCATCGTCGTGCTGTTCCTGTGCAACCAGCGCAAGTTCATCGACGGCCTGACGTCCGGCGGCGTGAAAGCCTGACGCGAAAAGGAGGAGGAACCATTGAAATCAGCTTACACGGGGTGGATGTGGCTGCGCCCCTATGAGGGCCGGCCCGACGAATTCCGCGCCCGGTTTGAGCAGTGCGTGCTCGAGCTCTCGTATCTCGGCTACGACTGCCTGGAAAATTTCACTTTTTTAAAGGATTACCTCACGCCGCAGCAGGTGCGCGAGACGTGCGCCCGCCACGGCGCCTCGATGAGCGCGCTCTACGCCAACCTGGCGGACGGCCCCGGCACGCTCCGGCGCGACGTGGACTACGCCGCCGCCATCGGCGCGGGCTATCTCATCTGCTCGAGCCCGAACTGGCCGCCGGAGCAGGGCCTTGACTCCCCGCCCGACTGGGACGAGGTGCGCCGCGAGGCGGCCCTGTGCTGTGAGCTCGGCGAATATGCCAACGCTGCGGGCGTCCGCCTGCTGCACAACCACCACTCCTTCACGCCCGTCTGCCGCAGGCCGGAGATCGATCTCTTTTTGAGCCTCACGCCGGCGGAGCTCGTGGGTATCTGCGCCGACAACGGCCACGCCCTCGTGGCGGGGATGGACGCCATGCGGTTTGTGCGCGATTATGGCAGCCGCGTGGAGTATGTGCACGTCAAGGATCTCGACCCCACGCGCGAAAACAGGGGCCGCGGCATGAGCTGGGTCCCGCTCGGCCTCGGCACGGCAAACCTGCCCGGCTTCTTCGAGGCGCTGCGGGACATCGGGTTCGACGGCGTCGTGTGCGCCGGCCTGCCGCTCGGCTGCGAGCGGATCAACCGCTTCGAGTCCGCCAGGCTTTCCAGGATCTACCTGAAAAGCATGATCGGCGTGTAACCGGGGAGGGCTCTATGCAGATCGAATGGCCCCTCATGCTCTACACCTTCCTGGCCTGCATCGGCGGCGGCTTCATCCAGACGACGACAGGCTTCGGCTTCGGCATCTTCGTCATGGTGTTTTTTCCGCTCTATCTGCCGGTGCTGCAGGCTTCCGGCCTCTCGAGCGTCATTATGATCTTCCTGCTGAGCAGCCTCGCATGGCGCTACCGCAAGCATCTGCAGTGGAAGCAGGCGCTGCTGCCGGCCGCCATCTATCTGGTGGTGAGCACGGCGGTGATCCGCCTGGCCCCCCACTTTTCCCTCACCGGCATCAATTTCTGGCTCGGCATTCTGATGATCGCCATCGCCTGTTACATGGCATTCATGAGCAAAAGGATTTCCGTGCGCGCCACCCCGCTCTCCGCCGCCGTGTGCTCTTCCCTTTCCGGCGTGGCGGACGGTCTGTTCGGGATCGGCGGGCCGCCCATGACCGTGTACTTCATGGCGGTCTTCGGCAGCGACAAACTGAAATACCTCGGCACCATCCAGTGCTTTTTCTGGGCGACAAACCTCGTGAACTGCGTCAACCGCCTGAGCAGCGGCGCGCTGCTCCCCTCCACGCTCCTGCTCGCCGTTCCCGGCATCGCCGGGCAGTTTATCGGCATGGCCATCGGCTCCAGGGTGGTGGATCGCATCCGTGCCGATCAGTTCCGCCTGTTTGTCTATGCGTTTTTGGGGATTGCCGGTGTGCTCACGTGCATCACCGGCCTGAGCGGAAGGTGACGGAGCCTTCCGAAATAAGGAGTGAGAAGCCGCGCCGCGCGGCGAAGAGGAACCCGGCCGTCGGGTTCCTCTTTTTCTGCCCAAAAAATTCCTGAATCCTTCATTTTTCTGTTTACTTTACCGCAGTAAAATGGTATAGTAAAAAGAGATCCGGGCCGGAATTCCGGCCAGGCTTTTTCCTCACGCATCAAACCACCACGAAAGGAACGATCCCCATGGAGCGATATTATCAGCCTGAAATCGAGTGCGCCAGCCGCGAGCAGATCCGGGCCTGGCAGAATGAGCGCCTCGTCCCCACGGTGAAGCGCGTGTATGAGAATGTGCCGTACTACCGCAACCTCATGAAGGAGAAGGGCGTGGAGCCCGGCGACATCCGCTCGGTAGACGATCTGCACAAGCTGCCCTTCCTCACAAAGGAGGATCTGCGCAAGGCATATCCCTACGGCCTGCTGGCCGTTCCGCTGCGCGACTGCGTGCGCATCCAGTCCACGAGCGGCACCACCGGCCGCCGCGTGGTGGCCTTCTACACGCAGCACGACATTGACCTCTGGGACGAGTGCTGCGCCCGCGCCCTGGTGGCGGCCGGCGCCACGAAGGACGACGTCGTGCACGTGTGCTACGGCTACGGCCTGTTCACCGGCGGCCCCGGCCTGAACGGCGGCTCCCACAAGCTGGGTTCTCTCACGCTGCCGATGTCCTCCGGCAACACGGACCGCCAGATCCAGTTCATGACGGATCTCGGCTCCAC
>ERZ1643247.1057-NODE-1057-length-27931-cov-30.763309_pt1 | contig 27931 bp, 20 predicted proteins | sample MGYA00579264_ERZ1643247 | MGnify/ENA primary metagenome ERZ1643247 (study PRJEB29033, sample SAMEA4952262) | chicken gut metagenome | biome: Broiler Chicken; feature: Gastrointestinal Tract; material: Caecum | place: Ireland | collected 2018 | study: Broiler... | reverse complement strand
TGCCTTTCGTACTATCTTTTCGTCTTTCTTTCCTATGCAGTTGTCAAGCTTCAGGACCTTTCAGCAGAAAGGGCTGCCTCAATCGACAGCTTAGTTATGATAACACTTTTGCTATTATATGTCAAGTATTTTTTCAAAATTTTTAAAAATTATTTTGCCGCCTTTTTTCCGCCGCCCGGAGCGCGCTTTTGCCCCGTTTTTGCGGGCGGCGCTTTTTATTTCTACCTTTCTTAATTATAATATATAAGGGAAAAGATCCTTCGGCTCGCTCCGTTCGCCCGGAACGACGGGAGAGATGCGCCGCCGCCAAACAGCAAAGCGCCCGCGCGCATCCCTGTGATGCACGCGGGCGCTTCCGTATCTTTTTTGACCACGCCGGCGGAAAGGTCAGTCTTCCAGCTCTTTGATCTGCTGTTCGACCTTCTGCTTCATGTCGATAAACTTTTCCAGCTTGGCGCGCTCCGCCTCGACGAGGTTTTTGGGCGCCTTGTCCATAAAGCCGCGGTTGTGCAGCTTGCCGTCGGCGCGGCCGATCTCGCCGACGATGCGCTCCAGCTCCTTTTGCAGCCGCTCGCGCTCTTTGCCGATATCCACCAGTTCCCCCAGGGGCACGAACACGGTGCAGCCCTCGGTGACCTGCGAGAGGGTCTTGCCCTCGATATCGGCGCCGCTCTCCACAAAGCCGATGCTGCTGGCGCCCGCCAGCTTGGCGATGGCGCCGGCGTTGGCGGAGAACAGCCTGCGGCTTTCGGCGGCGATGAACACCTTGACCTTTTTGGAAGGCGGGCAGTTGACGGAGACCTTCATGTTGCGGACCGCCTTGATGACGTCCATGACCCCTTCAAACGCCTTTGCTTCCTTTTTATACGCCATTTTGGAATTGTAACGGGGGAATTCGGACACCATGATGCTGCCCGAAGCGCCGGGGATGTTCTGATAGATCTCTTCGGTGATAAAGGGAACGAAGGGATGCAGCAGCTTGAGGGCGTTTTCCAGCACGAAACAGAGCACGGAGAGGGCGGTGGCCTTCGCCTTCTGATCTTCGCCGTAGAGGGCGCTCTTGCTCAGTTCGATGTACCAGTCGCAGAAATCGCTCCACAAGAAGTCGTACAGGGCGCCGGCGGCGATGCCGAGCTCGAACTTGCCCAGATTGAGGGTGACCTCTTTGATGCAGCTCTCCAGGCGGGAGACGATCCACTTATCGGCGGGCGTCAGCTTGATTTCGGAAATGGGAAGGACTTCCGCGCCCTCGCAGTTCATCAGCACGAAGCGGGCGGCGTTCCACACTTTATTGAGGAAGTTGCGGCTCGCCTCCACCTTGCTGCGGCTGTAGCGGCTGTCGTTGCCGGGGGCGACGCCCATGATCAGCGAAAAGCGCAGCGAATCGGCGCCGTATTCGTCGACGATCTCCAGCGGGTCGATGCCGTTGCCCAGCGATTTCGACATCTTTCTGCCCTGCTCGTCGCGCACGATGCCGTGCAGAAGCACGTCGCGGAAGGGAACCTTTTTGGTGTGTTCCAGCCCCGAAAAGATCATGCGGGCGACCCAGAAGAAGATGATGTCGTACCCGCAGGACAGCACGTCGGTGGGGTAGAAATAGTTGAAATCGTCCGTCTTTTCGGGATAGCCGAGGGTAGAGAAGGGCCAGAGGGCGGAAGAGAACCAGGTATCCAGCACGTCTTCGTCCTGCTTCAGGTCATGGCTGTGGCAGTGCGGGCACTCTGTGGGGTCCTCTTTGGCGCAGATGAGCTCGCCGCATTCTTGGCAGTACCACACGGGGATGCGGTGCCCCCACCACAGCTGGCGGGAGATGCACCAGTCCTTGATGCCCTCCATCCAGTTATTATATACTTTGGAAAAGCGTTCGGGGGTGAATTTGATCTTTTTGCGGGCGACGGCGTCGATGGCGGGCTTGGCGAGCGGCGCCATCTTCACGAACCACTGCTTGGAGACGATGGGCTCCACCGTGCTCTTGCAGCGGTAGCAGTGCCCCACGTTGTGACTGTGCGGCTCGATCTTGACCAGCGCTCCGCATGCCTTTAAGTCTTCTACGATCTTTTCGCGGGCGGCGAAGCGGTCCATGCCCGCATAGACGCCCGCCTCTTCGTTCATGCTGCCGTCGTCGTTCATGACGCGGATGACGGGCAGGTCATGGCGCAGGCCCACCTCGAAGTCGTTCGGGTCGTGCGCGGGCGTGATCTTGACGGCGCCGGAGCCGAATTCCATATCGACGTATTCGTCGGCGATGACGGGGATCTCCCGCCCGACCAGGGGCAGGATGAGCGTTTTACCCACCATGGAGGCGTAGCGCTCGTCTTTGGGATTGACCGCCACGGCGGTATCGCCCAGCATGGTCTCGGGGCGGGTGGTGGCGACGGTGATGCTGCCGCTGCCGTCCTTGAAGGGATATTGCAGGTGCCAGAAGAAGGAAGCGTCTTCGCTGTATTCCACTTCCGCGTCGGAAAGGGCGGTCTTGCAGCCGGGGCACCAGTTGATGATGCGGTCGCCCCGGTAGATGAGCCCCTTGTTATAGAGATTGACGAACACCTCGCGCACGGCGCGCGAGCAGTTTTCGTCCATGGTGAAGGCGAGGCGGTCCCAGTCGGCGGAAACGCCCATCTTTTTCAGCTGTTCGACGATGCGCCCGCCGTACTTTTCTTTCCACTGCCAGGCGCGGCGCAAAAACTCTTCTCGGCCGACGTCTTTTTTGGTCAGCCCCTCTTTTTTCATCTCCTCCACGATCTTCACCTCGGTGGCGATGGAAGCGTGGTCGCAGCCGGGCAGGTACAGCGCCTCGTACCCCTGCATGCGCTTGAAGCGGATGAGGATATCGATGATGGTATTGTCGAGCGCGTGCCCCAGGTGCAGCTGCCCCGTGATGTTGGGGGGCGGGATGACGATGGTGAAGGGCACCTTGTCGGGATCGACATGGGCGTGGAAGTACTTCTTTTCCTGCCACTCGGCGTACAGCCTGTCTTCAAAACTCTTCGGATCGTAGTTCTTTTGCATTTCCATAAGATATACCTTTCCGCCCGCGTCCGCCGGGCGGCCTGAAAAATATTTTCCCTCCCCCGCTGCGCGTGAACCGTCCGCCTCGCAGGGGCAGTTTTCCGCATCGGAAACGTGCAGAAACACCCATTTTCTATGGAAAATATTATACCCGTTTGTGTGAAAATTGTCAATCGAAAACGAACGCCCCGCACGTTTTTGGCGCGGCCTGCGGCAACAGCCCGCACGTTTTCGGCGCGGCCTGCGGCAACAGCCCGCACGTTTTTGGCACGCCTTCCAAAGGGCTCCGCAAAAAAGCACTGCGTATGGATCGGAGCGGGCGCAATCGTCCTTCCCGGCGTGAGCGTCGGGGAAAACGCCGTCACGCACGATGCCCCCGCCAATACCGTCGTGGCGGGAAACCCCGCCGAAGTCATTAAAAGATATAGGAAAAATCCGACGGCCGAATTAGCGTATACAGAGAAAACCTGCGGGCAGGATCCTGCCCGCAGGTGCTTTACTTATTCAAAAACAGCTTGACGATGACGCCGATCAGCACCAGGGCACAGCCAACAAAAAACAAAATGATGAACGTAGGAGCATACAGCTCTATGTTGTCTTGCACGGTAAAAAGCATGATCGCCGACAGCAGCGCCAACAATGCCCCCGCCACGACGAGGATGGCGACGACGGCGACCCCGCCGCTCGTCAGCGGACGCCGATACAGACTGCGGGCATCTTTCTCTTCCATAAGCGTTTGCCCTGCTGCCTCCGCTTCTTGCTTCGGCCGTCCCGACGCATTTTCCTGTTCTTCCGACGCATCGTCACAGAGCAGATAGTCGCAGCTGACGCCGAGCAAGCCGCTCAGGCGCGCCAATTTGTCCGTTTCAGGCTGCGCCGCACCCGACTCCCACTTGGATACAGCCTGCCGCGACACACCCAACCGATCTGCAAGTTCTTCCTGCGTCAGCCTCTTCTCACGACGGGCTTGCGCAATTTTTTCACCGATCGCCATACCAAACACCTCCTTTATTACAAACAGTATAGCACAGACCGCCAGCCGCTGTCCACCACCCTGCGCGTGCTTTTTGTCAACCGCCGGTTGCGTTTTAGTTGCCGCGGGCGGGTTTTTCCTTTTGCGGAAGAGCTTTATCAAATCGCGCCGCGCACGCATACAATGAACTATGCCGTGACGGTGCGGCGCGCACGCGCCCCCTGCGGCTTCGGCCGCGGCGGCCCGTTCCACGCCGCCGCGGTACAAAATTGCGGAGATGATCACATGAAAAAGATATTGGCGGCGGCGCTGTGCCTGCTGTTTGCGCTCGCGCCGCTGGCGGCGTGCGCGGATACGGGAGAAGACACCGTAAAGGTGCGCGTCAACGAGGTGACCCATTCCATCTTTTACGCGCCCATGTACGCGGCGGATGCGCTGGGCTATTTTGCCGAAGAGGGAATCGAGATCGAACTGACCAACGGCGGCGGGGCTGACAACGTGATGGCGGCGGTGCTTTCGGGCAGCGCAGACATCGGCTTCTGCGGGCCGGAGGCGGCGCTGTACGTGCTGGTGGGCGGCTCGAACAACGTGCCCACCGTGTTCGGGCAGCTGACCAAGAGAGACGGCTCTTTTCTCGTTTCCAGAACAGACGAAAAAGACAGCTTCGACTGGGAAACCAGCCTGCGCGGCAAAGAGATATTGGCGGGGCGAAAGGGCGGCGTGCCGGCGATGACATTCGAATATATCCTCAACGAACACGGCCTCTATGACGGGCAGGACGTATTCATGAACTACGACATCAACTTCAACTACATGACGGCGGCGTTTGAATCGGGCACGGCGGACTACTGCACCATGTTCGAGCCCGTCGCTTCCGAATACGAAAAGGCGGGCAAGGGATATGTGGTCGCCTCGGTGGGCGAGGCTTCGGGCGAGGTGCCCTACACCTGCTACATCGCCCGCGAGAGCTACATCGAAGAAAACGAAGAGGTGATCGAAGGCTTTTTGCGGGCGGTGATGCGCGGCATCGCCTACATCGGCGATACGGGCGAAGCGGAGGCCGCAGCGCTGCTGCTGCCGTATTTTGACGGCACGGAGGAGAGCTCGATCGTCACATCCCTGCAAAGCTATAAGGCCATCGACGCCTGGCAGGAGGATATGACCATGACGGAGGCCGCCTTCGATCGGCTGCAAGACATCATCGAGCGCGCGGGAGAGCTGGAACGGCGGGTGGACTTTCAAGACCTGATAGACACCTCTTACTCTTCCGCCGTGTACGCGCAGCTGCAAAAATAGGCGAACGCACGGAGGAAGCACGCATGGAGAGGAATACGCGCCGCGCCGTGCTGGAATTTGCGGGCGTGGGCATGACATACCATACCGCGGCGGGCGAGACGCCTGCCGCCAAGGACCTGAACTTTTGCGTGTACGAGGGGGAATTTGTGGCGGTGATCGGCCCTTCCGGCTGCGGCAAGACGACGCTCTTGTCGCTGGCGGCGGGGCTGCTGCGCCCCACGGAAGGGAGCGTGCTCGTGTACGGGCGGCCGCCCGCGCGCGGCGCGCAGGACTTCGGCTATATGCTGCAGCGCGACGAGCTGTTCCCCTGGCGCACGGTGGAGGCGAACATCCGCCTGCCCCTCGAAGTGCGGGGCATCCGCTCGCCGCAGCAGGAAAAAAGGGCGCTGGCCCTGGCGGAAAAATACGGCTTGGGCGGGTTTTTGAAGCACTACCCCGACCAGCTTTCGGGCGGGATGCGCCAGCGCGCCGCGCTCATCCGCACTCTCGCCGCAGACCCGCACATCCTGCTGCTCGACGAGCCCTTTTCCGCCCTCGACTACCAGACGCGGCTGAACGTGTGCGACGACGTGTACAACATCATCCGCAGCGAACAAAAGACCGCCGTGCTGGTCACGCACGACATTTCCGAGGCCATTTCCGTGGCGGACCGGGTACTCGTTCTGAGCGCGCGGCCGGCGCGGGTGCTTTGTTCGCACGCGCTGGAGTTCGGCAGCACCGTGCCCCTCAGGCGCCGCGAATCGCCCCGCTTTTCCGGCTGGTTCGAACTGCTGTGGAAGGAGCTGAACGTATGAAAAAGACAACAAATTTGTATTCGCCCGCGCACGCGCTGTATCTGAAACGCCGCCGCCGCGAAAACATCGCCGTGCAGGCGGCGCGCGCCGGCCTGCTGCTGCTCCTTTTGGGGGTATGGGAGCTCGTCGCCCGGCTGGAACTTGCCGACCCCTTCATCATCAGCTCGCCTTCTCGCATCGCCGGGGTCATCGGCTCGCTGGCGGCGGACGGGTCGCTGTTCTACCACATCGGCACCACCCTGTGGGAGACGCTGGCGGGCTTTGCCGTCGCCGTCATCGCCGGCACGGCGATCGCCCTGCTGCTGTGGTGGAGCGAGCGGGCGCGGCGCATTTTAGAGCCGTATATCGTGGTGCTCAACGCCCTGCCCAAGATCGCGCTGGGGCCGGTCATCATCGTCTGGTTCGGCGCGGGCGCGCCTTCCATCGTGTTCATGACCGTGCTGGTGAGCATCATCGTGGCGACCATGCACATGCTGGAAGGGTTTTTGTCTACCGACAAAAACAAGATGCTGCTGCTCGCCTCGATGGGCGCGGGCAGGCGGCAGATGCTGACCAAACTGGTGCTGCCCTCGGCCCTGCCCGCGTTTATCGGCATGCTGAAGATCAGCGTGGGCATGGCGTGGATCGGCTCTATCATGGGGGAATACATCGCCTCCAAGGCGGGGCTGGGCTACTTGATCGTGTACGGCGGGCAGGTGTTCCGCTTAGACTTGGTGATGGCGGCGACCGCCATCCTCTGCCTGCTGGCTGCGGGCATGTACGCCCTGGTGGCGCTGGCGGAAAAGCTGCTGCTGCGCAGACGATGAAGGCGGCAGCAAAGAGGGCAGGCGGCGTGCCGCCAGGAGTATAAAGAACGCCGCCCCCGCCATGCCGATGAGCGGATACACGGCGCGCACGAGGCCCGAAAACCCGCACAGCGACAGCAAAAAGGCGCCCGCGCACAACCCCGCCTGCACCGCCGCCGCGCGCTCCCGCACAGGAAGCGCGCGGCTTTCTTTTGTGCCCCGTTCCGCGTCGGCTTCTCCGCCGCGGCTTTTTTCTGCGCCCTTCGCGCGCCCTTCTTTTGCGGCCGCTTCCCCTTTTGCGCAACTGCGCCCTTCTTTCGCGGCCCGTTCCGCATCGGTACCGCACCCAACCTTCCTTCCGTTATCTTTTCCCGCGTCGGTACCGCTCCCCTTTTCTCTCTTTTTATGCCTTTCCTTCCCATACTTTGCGCTGCATCCTTCCGCCGCCCGCGCCAGGGGATAAAAGGAAGAAAACAGGGTGGTGAGCACGGCGCAGATACAGGCGACGGCCGCAGGGCCTCCGCCGCCCGCCGCCAGAAAGGGCATCTCTTCCCCCGCCGTACCCGCCCGCGCCACCGCACCCAGCGCCGCGGCGATGCAAAAGCCGATGAGTGCCGCCGCGGCGATGCAGCCGCCCCTGCCCGCCCCTTCCCTGCCCGCGTCGCAGGCGAGGGGTGCGGCGAGGAAGCAGTTCATGGCGGCGTACAGGCATACGCCCGTCAAAGAGGTGAAGGCGCTCTGCGGCGAAGAGGGGGTAAACCCCGCGGGAATATCGCCCGCCCGCGCCGCAAACACGACTGCCATGACGGGCACGAGCGCCGCCGAGAGGGCGGCGACGCCGCGCATCCCCCTGCTGGCGACAAAGAACATGGCGGGCAGGGCGCACAGGGCGGCGACGGGGAGAGCGTAGTGCAGGCCGAAGCCCGTGCGCACGGCGCCGTCCAGCCCCGCCAGCATGGCGGCGCAGGTGATGAAGGAGGCGAAGTGCAGCAGGGCGCGGAAGACGGGGGCGGCGCGCCCGCAGCAGCGAAGCGCCCCCTCGAACCCGCCGCATTTTCTGCCGGCGTCGAACAGCAGCAGAAAGCAGGCGGCAAACAGCCCCGCCGCCACGGCGGCATGGGCAAAGGCGGCGCGCAAGGGAAAAAAGCGCACCAGTTCCGCACCCGTCATGAACCCCGCCCCCACCACCGCCCCGAACAGCGAAAAGGCGAGCCCCGCGTTCGCGCGGAAAGCAGCGAAATATTTTTTCATCATTTTATATAGTATAGCGCCGCCGCCCCTTTCAGACCAAAAAACGCCGTCTCTTCCCCACTCGGCTGCAGCGCCTTTCAGACCAAAAAGCAGCGCCTTTCGGAATGTAAAAGCGCGGGGCTTTTCACTTTCATTCCCAAAATATAAAAATTAACGGCGAAAAAGCGTTTGCCCGCCGCGATCGTGCCCCTTTCCGCGCTTGACAAGCGGCGGCAAAACGATTATCATACAAGGGAACGGAGGACTTACGCATGATCTACGCAGATATACACACGCACACCGCCTTTTCGCCCGACAGCCGCGCCGACATGGCAGACATGCTGGAGCGCGCCGTCGCCCTGGGGCTGAAAATTTACGGCGTTTCGGAACACTTTAATTACGATTACGACCGCCTGCACCTGCAGATCGACGGCAAGGAAGTGCCGCCCATCGACGAGGCGGCATACTTTTCCCGCGCGCGGCAGCTGCAGGCGGCATGCGCAGAGAAGCTCTTGTTTTTGGTGGGGGCGGAATTCGGCTTCGACCACAGCCCCCGCGCCCTCGAGCGGTATATGCGCACCGCGGAGGAGTACAGGCCGGACTTTATCGTCAACAGCATCCACACCTGCTTGGGGATGGACTGCTACTTCCCCCACTACTGCGCGGGGCGCAGCAAGGAGTACGCCTACAACGCCTACCTCTACCGCGTGCTGGAAAGCCTCGACGCGCCCTACCCGTACGACGTGGTGGCGCACATCGGCTATTGCTCGCGCAATGCCACCTACCCCGACCCCAAGCTGCGCTACGAAGAATTTGCCGACGTGCTCGACGCCATCCTGCGGCGCATCATCGCCAAGGATAAAATTTTGGAAGTGAACACCAGCAGCAAGACGGCGGGCAGCCCCTTTTTGCCTGATACCGACATTTTAACCCGCTATTTTGCCCTGGGCGGCAGAAAGGTGTCGTTCGCCTCCGACGCGCACGACCCTTCCCGCATCGGCGAAAAGCGGGAAGTTGTATCGGAAGCGCTGAAAAGCATCGGCTTTACCCACCTCACCATCCCCTGCCGCGGCGAGCATCTCCGGGCGGAGCTGTAAAAAGGCACTGCGGCGGGCATATACCGGGCAGAGCTGTAAAGGAAAACAGCGGCAGGCGCGCCGCATACGCGGCGCGCCCACATACTTGCCTTTCCGCATAGATCCCCTGCACGAGCAAGACCCCGCAGACGGCAATTCTGCCATCCGCGGGGTCGGTTTTCCGATCCGGACGATCTGCTTTTTCAGAGCCAAACAGGGCGCGAAGACGCAATTGAACGCAACACCTCTTCAATTCCCCGTCGGCGTAGACGGCGTGTAGACACGTGCGGCGAGCTCTTGGTCGAGCAGGTACAGCCCCTTGGGATCGCCGCCGAACAGCTTCATCTTTTTGACGAGGTCGTCGGCATTTTTCTCCTCTTCACCCTGTTCCTTGACGAACCAATCTAAAAACTGCATGGTGCGGTAATCTTTGACCTCTGCCGCTGCCGCATAGATGGCGGAGATGAGCGAGGTGACGTAGCACTCGTGCTTGCGCCCTTCTGCCAGGGGGGCGGAGGCGTCGGCATACACCTTGCCGGGCGCGTCGATAGCGGCAAAGGTGACGGGCACGCCGTTATCGATGAGATAGCGGCGCATGGTCATGGCGTGGTCGCGCTCTTCCTGCGCCTGCACCTCATACCAATGCGCAAAGCCGGCAAGCCCCGTCTCTTCGTAATAGTTGGCGAAGTCGAGGTACAGATAGGCGGAATAAAACTCCTTGTTGACCTGCTCGACGAGCAGGTCGGCTACTTTTTTATCTAACATAACAGAAAGACCTCCTGAAATAAATTTTACATATTGATGAGGACAAAACGACAGTGCACCCGCACGATGCCCGCCCGCAGCTGCACATGGCCGTTTATTTCCCGATATAGAACACCCGCCGCAGCGACGAGGTGATCTGCCGCCAGCAATCTGCCAGCACCGCGTCGGTAAAGGCGCCCGTGTGGGCGCGCTCCTCTTCGAGGGTGAAGGGCACGGACAGGTCTTGCCATAAATCTACATAGTGCTGGCACAGCCGCTCGGGGTTGTCGTATAAAAATACGAGGTTGTCGTACAAATACGGGCGGGTGAGGGAGAGGAAGTCCGTCTTGGCGGCGGCTTCTTCAAAGGCGTCGATGAGCGGGTCGAACTGCTTTTTCTCCTTTTTGGTGATGTGCGCCAAATACGAGAAGACGAGCTCGTCGCCGCGGATGCTGTAGATGCCGTCTACCGAATAAAACTGAAAGCCGTGCTCGTCGAAGAAGCGGAAAAAGGCGGCGTCTAACCCGTCGAACAGGGCGCTGCGCAGCCAATGCGCCGCCAATTTCAGGCGCAGATCCGCCTTTTCGACGTGGTAGGTGACCAGCGCCTGCAATTCGTACCCGCGCCCCACGCGGTTGAGGGGGCGGGTGATCTTTTCTTCGGGGCGGGCGGGCGACTCATCCAGGCGGCACAGCGGCATCTTCCCGAAGGTCTCCAGCACCAGGCGCTCGTCCTCTTCGGAAAAGGCGCCCGCCAAAAAGGCGCACATGCCGCCGTTGAAGAGCGAGTCGCGCGCACTTTTTACCTCGGCGGGGTCGATGTTTTCCAATACCGAAGCGCTGCCCAGCACGGGGCTGATATAGCGGGAATCGAACCACAGCTCGCGCAAAATGTCCGCCGAACGGCCGTCGTAAAAGGCGTTTTCAAAGATCTCGTTGCGGATGACGGGCAGCACGCGGTCGAACTCTGCCCTGTCGTATTCGCGCTGCGACAGCATGGCATACAGCAGCCGCAGCTGGGGCGCGAACACCTCTTTGCGGCAGCTGAAGCTGAAACACATATAGTTGATGGCGGTATAGCCCATGATCTCGCTGCCGCGGGCGGTCATTTCGGCGTTGATCTGCGGGGCGCGGCGCTCGCCCGCCCGCTCGAAGAACATATGCTCGACCAGATGATACACGCCGGGCGTATATTCGGGCACGAAGGGCAGCACCACGGCAAAGGCCGCCGTCTGCAAGAGCGGTGCGCGGAAGGAGACGAGGTGTGCGCCGTTGGGCATGCGGCCGCGGCGCTCGCAAAACTGCGACATATCTTTTTCACTCATAGCTCCTACAGTATAGCACATTTTTGGGGAAATGAAAAGGAAAAACGCCGCCCGTTACGGGGCAGAAAGCGCTGCGCCCGCCTTTATGCCTCCAGCCCCCTGCGGTAAAAGCAAAATTCTCCGAACAGAAAACGCGCTATCTGCCGATGCGCGTTTTTGGTTGGGGTTTTCCTCAAATCACGGCGTTCCGCAGGCGTCAGCTCGCCGAGGAACGCGTGAACTTTTTTCACAACCTCGCCGCTACGGCCTGCAAGAAGGCGCGGGAGGAGAGCTTTTTAGGAGCGATGCCCTCGGCGTGGAAGAGCGGGATGAGATCGCCCGTCATTTCCCCCTCTTCGATGGTGCGCACGGTGGCCTCTTCCAGCTTTTTGGCAAACAGGACGAGGTCGGGCGTGCCGTCCAGCTCGCCGCGCTTGGCGAGGGCGCCCGTCCAGGCGAAGATGGTGGCGACGGAGTTGGTAGACGTCTCTTCCCCCTTCAGATGCTTATAATAGTGGCGGGTGACGGTGCCGTGCGCCGCCTCGAACTCGTAATTGCCGTCGGGCGAGACGAGCACGGAGCTCATCAACCCCAGCGAGCCGTAAGCGGTGGCGACCATGTCGCTCATCACGTCGCCGTCGTAGTTCTTGCACGCCCAGAGGATGCCGCCTTCCGAGCGGACCACGCGCGCTACGGCGTCGTCGATGAGGGTGTACATGTATTCGATGCCCGCCTTTTCAAACTTATCCTGATATTCGCGGGCGAAGATGTCGGCAAAGATATCCTTGAAGCGGTGGTCGTACTTTTTGGAGATGGTGTCTTTAGTGGCAAACCACAGGGGCATCTTCACGTCCAGGGCGTAATTGAAGCAGGAACGGGCAAAACTTGCGATGGAAGCATCGAGGTTGTGCACCGCCTGCACGATGCCGCCGCCGTTTTTGAAATCCTGCACCAGGAGCTTTTCTTTGACGCCGCCCTCCCCGTCTTCGATGACGAGGTACGCCTTGTCGCCGGCGGCGGTGCGCGTTTCCACGCCCGAATACACGTCGCCATAGGCGTGACGGGCGAGGATGATGGGCTTTTTCCAGCCGGGGATATAGGGGGTGATGCCCTTGGCGAGGATGGGCGCGCGGAACACGGTGCCGTCTAAGATGCGGCGGATGGTGCCGTTGGGGCTCTTCCACATCTGTTTGAGGTGATACTCCTCCACCCGCTGGGCGTTGGGGGTGATGGTGGCGCACTTGACGCCCACCTTATACTTTTTGTTGGCTTCCGCCGCCTCGACGGTCACCTTGTCGTCGGTGGCGTCGCGGTTGGGCAAACCCAAGTCGTAATACTCCGTTTTCAGGTCCACATAAGGGCAGATGAGGTCTTCTTTGATCCACTGCCAGAGGATGCGGGTCATTTCGTCGCCGTCCATTTCGACGACGGGGTTCTTCATCGCAATTTTAGCCATGTGCGATCTCCTTTTTTCTGCAAAATGATTGTTCCCCGTTATTGTATCAAAAATCGCCGCCAAACACAAGCGTTTATCGCCGCCATTCCCCTCCCCGCACACAAAAGGGCATATTTTGCCGCCCCCTTTCGGAAGCGGTAGGAATACCGCTCTCCTTTGGAAGTGATCCCCCCCCCGCACGGGAGCAGAAAAAAAGCCGCCGTCGCGGAAGCGGCAGGGAAAGCCGCCCCCGCACGGGAGCAAAAAGAAAGCCGCCCCCGTTCGGGAGCGACCCTCGCGCAGGCGGCATCCCCCCCCTCGCGCAGGCGGGGCAAATAGAAAGCAAAGCCCCCTCGCGCAGGCGAGGGGGCAAAAGGAAAGGGTCATTCTTTTACAGAAACGGGAGCGGGGCGCTTCCCTTTCTCTTCGGGCAGATATTTGGAATTGACGCGCATGGCGTTGAGGATGGCGATGACCGCCACGCCCACGTCGCCGAACACCGCCAGCCACATATTGGCGATGCCGAGGGCGGAGAGGATGAGGATGACGACCTTGACGGCGATGGAAAAGACGATGTTTTCCATGACGATCGCCATCGTCTTTTTGGCGATGCGCTTGGCAAGGGGCAGGCCGCGCAGATCGTCTTGCATGAGCACGATGTCGGCGGCCTCGATGGCGGCGTCGCTGCCCGCGCCGCCCATGGCGATGCCGATATCCGAGCGCATGAGGACGGGCGCGTCGTTGATGCCGTCGCCGACGAAGCAGAGCACCTCTTTTTTGTCCTTGGCGGCGAGCATGCCCTCCACCTCTTCCACCTTATTTTGCGGAAGCAGCGAGGCCTTATAGCCCGTGAGCCCGATCTGCTTTGCCACGCTCTCGGCGATGGCCTCGTTGTCGCCGGTCAGCATCACCGTCCTGCAATCCATGCCGTTCAGCTGCGATACGACCTCCGCCGCCTCCGGCTTGACCTCGTCGGCGATGAGGAGGCTGCCTATAAACCGCCCGTTTTCCGCCACATACACCACGGTGCCGACGCCTTCTTCCTTCCGATACGGGACGCCGTACCGTTCCATCAGCTTGCCGTTGCCGCAGAGGATGACGCTGCCCTCCTTTTCGGCGACGACGCCACAGCCCGCGATGTTGGTGAGGGTATAGCCGCCCTCGGTCTGTTTGCCGTACCGCGCGGCGACGGACCTGGCGATGGGGTGAGAGGAATCATGCTCGGCGATGGCGGCGAGGCGCAGCACCTCTTCGGCCTCCTCTGCGGGCGAAATTTTCGCCACGGCGAAGTTGCCCTTGGTGAGCGTGCCCGTCTTGTCGAACACGAAGATGTCGGCGGCGTTGAACTTTTCCAGATAATTGGAACCCTTGACGAGGATGCCGTAGCGCGACGCCGCGCCGATGCCCGCAAAGAAGGAGAGGGGGATGGAGATGACCAGCGCGCAGGGGCAGGACACGACGAGGAAGGAAAGCGCCCTGTACACCCATGTGGACCACTCCATGGTGATAAGCCCCGGCACGATGGCCAAGAGCAGCGCCACCGCGCAGACGACGGGCGTATAGTATTTGGCAAATTTGGTGATGAAGTTTTCCGCCTTCGACTTCTGGTCGGCGGCGTTTTCCACCAGTTCCAAAATTTTAGAGACGGTCGAATCGTAAAACTCCTTTTCCACCCGCACCGTCAGCTGCGAGGTGAGGTTGACGCTGCCGCTGACGATCTCGCCCCCTTCCAACGCCTCGCGCGGGAGCGATTCGCCCGTCAGCGCCTTGGTATCGAGGGCGGAAGCGCCCGTGAGGATGACGCCGTCCAGCGGCACCTTTTCGCCGGGGTTGACGAGGATGGTATCCCCCACCTTGACCTCGGCAGGGTCTACCCTTTTGAAGGTGCCGTCCGCCTGCATGAGGTTGGCATAGTCGGGGCGGATATCCATGAGGGCGGCGATGGACTTCCTTGACCTGCCCGTGGCGTAAGACTGGAACCATTCGCCCACCTGGTAAAACAGGAGCACGGCGCAGGCTTCGTCGAAGCCCTCGATCTCCTGCCCCGTGACGCCGCGGTAGATGGCGAGGGCGAAGGCGCCCAGGGTCGCCACGCACATCAAAAAGTTTTCGTCGAACACCTGCCCGTGGGCGATGTTGCGCGCCGCCCGCCACAGCACGTCGTACCCGATGAGAAGATACACCGCCAGGTACAGGCAGAAGGGAAAGACCCACGCGGCAGGGCCTTGCAGCACGCCGCCCAGCCCCCCTGCCATCGCCTTATCCACAATAAATACGGCCAAAAACAGCGCCAGGGCGATGGCGATGCGGATGAGATTTTTTTTGTCCTTTCGGCTCATGGAAGAACGCTTCATACAAGACCTCTGAATGGAATCGGCTTTTTTTCAACGAACGATCGTGCAGTCGGGCTCTATCTTTTTGCACGCCTTGACGACGTTGTCCATGATCTCTTCAAAGCGGCCCTCGTCGGCGTCGATAGACATTCTCTGCCCCATAAAGCTGATGCTGACTTCGTTGACGCCGTCGATCTTTGCCACGGCGCGCTCCATCTTGGCGGCGCAGTTGGCGCAGTCGAGATCTTCCAATCTGTACACTTTTTTCATAAGAAATCCTCCTTGCCCCGCCCTTTTGTGCGGGGCGTTTTATTTGAATAATTATATGATTGAACAAATGTTCAATTATTGGCGATAAAAAAACGGCGCTGCTGCGGCCTACGCGGCGGAACACGGCGCCGCCGATAAAACGGCGGCTGCGGGCGCCCGCGGGGATGTGCCCCACGGGGCGCGCCGCCAAAAACCGCCGCCCGCCCCCCGAAGGGAGGCGCAACGCAGCAAGCCCGTGCGCCCTGCAATACAGGACGCATATGCGGGCTTTCCCCTCTACCTGCCTTCGTTGACGTGGGTGAGGCCGTATTCCATGATCTTGGTGACGTGGTCGTCATCGAGGGAATACTTGACCTCTTTGCCCTCTTTGGTGCCCTTGACGAGCTTTGCCCCCCGCAGCACCCGCAGCTGGTGCGAGACCGCCGAAACGCTCATGCCTAAGACCTCTGCGATCTCGCCCACGCACAAGTCGCGCAGCTGCAGACAGCCCAAAATTTTGGCGCGGGTCGAGTCGCCGAACATCTTGAAGAGGTCGGCAAGGTCGGCAAACGTCTCGTCGGGCGGCAGCCGCCGCCGGATATTTTCGGTATACGTCATGTCTGCCGCATCTTCCGGCTGCTTTTTATCTTCCATCCGCCTCTCCTTTTCGTCTTTTCTCTTTGAAATTCATTTTGAATTTCCCTTTGGCCTTCCCTTGAGCTTCCCTTGAGCTTCCCTTGAGCTTCCCTTGGGCTTCCCTTGGGCTTCCCCTTGGGCTTCCCCTTCTGATTTTCTTTCTGAAACTCTCGATTCTAAGTTCTCACTGTCCGCCGCCGAACACTTGAATACTTCTTCAAATGTTCAATAATAGTATATACCGAACGATGTATTTTGTCAACCGTTTGGAGAAGCATTTTTTGTTTTTTTTGAATTGTTTTCGCCGCATTCGGAACGGCTCACCGTTCTGTACAAGATCCCTCGACCGGCATTCGGGGTGACAAGGGGGAGGCTTTTTTGACGCCGTCCATAATTTACCATTCTAAATTTTACATTTACCATTTAGGGCATGAGGGCCTTCGACTCGCTTTGCTCGCCAAAGGCGGCCGAAAGGCCCGCATCGCTGCGAGCCTCTCGTGGAGAAATGTATTGTGTTGAAGAATGGCCTAAATTATGCAAACGGGTTTTCCGTCTTATAGCGGACGCCCGCGGGCTGATTGTAACCGATCTCTTCCACGGGAACGCCGATGTACTTGAACACCTCGTACAGCGCCTTGCCGAAGTGGCCGAACGCCACCGCGCCGTGGTGCGGGTAGTTGCCTTCGATGAGCACATGGCGGTAGAAGCGCTTCATTTCGGGGATGGCGAAGATGCCGATGGAGCCGAAGGAATGCGTTCTGACGGGCAGGACCTCGCCCTGCGCCACATACGCGCGCAGCTTGCAATCTGCCGTCGACTGCAGGCGGAAGAAGGTGATGTCGCCCGGGGCGATGTCCCCTTCCAGCGTGCCCTGCGTGACCTCTTCGGGAAGCGACCGTGCCATGATCAGTTGGTACTTCATCTCGCAGAAGCACAGCTTTTTCGAGCAGGTGTTGCCGCAGTGGAAGCCCATGAATGTATCGGTGAGCTCGTACGGATACTTGCCCTCGATATCCGCTTTATACAAGTCCTTGGGGACGGTGTTGTTGATGTCCAAAAGCGTCACCGCGTCTTCCGAGACCACGGTGCCGATGAATTCGGACAGGGCGCCGTAGATATCGACCTCGCAGGAGACGGGGATGCCGCGGCCCGTGAGACGGCTGTTGACATAGCAAGGGACGAAGCCGAACTGCGTCTGGAAGGCAGGCCAGCACTTGCCGGCGATGGCGACGAATTCGCGCGAGCCTCTGTGCGCTTCGACCCAGTCGAGAAGGGTCAGCTCGTACTGCGCCAGCTTGGGCAAAATTTCCGGCTTTTTGTTGCCGGCGCCCAGCTCTTTGGCCATATCCTCGACCACGGCGGGGATGCGCTCGTCGTTATCGTGTTTATGGAAGGCTTCAAACAGGTCTAATTCGGAATTTTCTTCGATCTCCACGCCCAGGTTATACAGCTGCTGGATGGGAGCGTTGCAGGCGAGGAAGTTGGTGGGGCGCGGCCCGAAGGAGATGATCTTCAAATGCTTCAAAGCATACACGGCGCGGGCGATGGGCAAAAATTCGTGCAGCATGTCGGCGCACTCCTCCGCGTCGCCCACGGGGTATTCGGGGATATATGCCTTGACGCCGCGGATCTTCAAATTATACGAGGCGTTGAGCATGCCGCAGTACGCGTCGCCGCGCGAGCTTGCCAGGGTGGGGATGTCCTCTTCCGCCGCCGCGAAGAACATGACGGCGCCGCCCACCTTTTCGGAAAACTCTTTGGCGAGCATGGTCTCGGAAATTTCCGGGCCGAAGTTGCCGAGGTACACCGCGAGGGCGTTGCAGCCCGCCTTCTGCACGTCGGCAAGGGCCTGCTGCATGTGGATCTCGCTTTCGACGATGCACACGGGGCATTCGTAGATATTTTCTTTGCCGTATTTGGCTTCATAAGCCGCCACCAGCGCCTTGCGCCTGTTGACGGAAAGAGATTCGGGGAAGCAGTCGCGCGAGACGGCGACGATGCCTACTTTGACGTTGGGGATGTTCAACATGATACAGATACCTCCGCTATGGTTCCTGATATATGAGTTTTTTATTTATTGTTCGGATACGGTGGAGAGGGAAATGGAGACAAAATCGGGTTTCCCCTTGCCGCAAAAGGTGAAGTACAGCGGTTTTACGCCCTTTTCGATGCGTAAGGGGGCGTAGAAGGTCTGCGTGCCCTGCGCGCAGGAAACGGGGATCTCGGCCACGGGCGAACCGTCTCTGCGGTCCCTGACCACCATCTTGCCCATCGCCCTGCCGCGCATGGTGACGCCCACGCGGTTGCAGCCTTCAAAATCGAAATATTTGAAGCCCGCCGTGCTGCCGTCGCAAAAGTTGGCGATGTACTGGTCGCCCGCCTCTTCGCGGTCCTTGCCCGACTGGGTGAAGTACGGGCGCTTGCCCTTGCCCTTCTTCAACACGCCGCTGAAATAGTTGCCGCGCTCGGAATAGAGGTTGCAGGCGATGTAGGCGCCGTATTCCCCTTCCGCCTTGAGCGGGCCGCCGTTGAGGCCGCAGGAAGTCATCTCCGCCTGCGAGAACGAGCCGTTTTCAAAGGCGATCTGTTCGGCGCACGCCTGGCGCGAGAAGGCGTGGCGGTTGGTATGGCGGTGATAGAAGACGTAATATTTGCCGCCGATCTCGACCACGCTGCCGTGGGTGTTGCCCGTGACGTTGAGGGCGCCTGCCACGTCGTTGACGCCGGGCATGCCGATGTCGCCGTTGGAGACGAGGGTGCCGCCGAAGCGGAAGCCTTCCAAGGGCTTATCGCTCACCGCCCAGCACAGCTCGTGGCCGCCGAAGGCGCTGTAGATGAAGTAATATTTGCCGCCGAATTTGCGCATGGACGAGGCTTCGAAAAATTCGTGCCCTTCGTACGGGGTGCCGACGCCGTCCGTCTTGCCCAAAACGCCGATATAGGCGGGGCCGCTCTTGATGGTGAGCATGTCCGGCTCCAGTTCGAAGCCCATCGCCCCGTGCGGCGAGGGTTTATGCCCGCCCAGCAAAATGCGGGGATAGTTGACGGGACCGAAGCCCGTATACAGGTAAATTTTGCCGTCTTCGTCCACGAACACGCCGGGGTCGAACTGCAAGGGCTCGTCCTTTTTGCCCAGCAGCGTGCCGTCTGCATACTTCACATGCCCGTAGTACTCGTACTTGCCGGCGGGCGTATCGCACACCGCCACGCAGATGAGCCCGCGGTAACCGAGGAAGTAGTACAGGTAATACCTGCCGTCTGCGCCGCGGCACACGTCGGGCGCGTACATGGCGTTCATCATGCCCGGCCTGCCGTCGGGGTCCTGATCGCGGCGGTAGATGGTGCCTTCGAACCGCCAGTCGGACAGATCGTCTACGGGCGCGCTCCAGCACACATAGTCGAGCAGGCAGAACGAGACGCCGTCGAACTGGTCGTGCGAGCCGTACACATACACCCTATCGCCGAACACATGCGGCTCGCCGTCGGGCACATACTCCCAACTGGGCATATACGGGTTGACTGCTTGGTTTTTCATCATTGCCTCCTTAACTTTTGTTGCGGCATCCGCTCTTTCAAAGCGCCGCCGCTTCCCTTTGTTCTTATTTATAATGATAATACACTCCGCCCGCGTTTGCAAGTGCAAAGATGCGCTCGGCATATGACAATCTTGCGGTTTATCGCTTTTCATTGACAAGGCGGCAAAAACCTGCTAATATAGAAGCATGGAACAGAACACGGAAAACAGCAACCGCTTTGAAGTGGTATCGTACGACAAGATCAAACACCTCAACCTGTTTTTGAACAACATCGTCTACCGCGGCTTCCACATCCATAACGAGCTGGAACTGCTGTGCGTATTCCGCGGCAGCTGCACCATCGTGGCGCGCGGCAACGCCATCGAGGCGAAGGCGGGCTCGGTGGTGCTCGTCGGCCACAACGTGGTGCACGCCATCCGCGCGGACGGCGGGGCAGACTTTTTGGTGGTGCAGATCTCGCGGCATATACTGGGGGAATACTTCCCCGCCCTCAAGACCACCTACTTTGAGGCGTTCGACCTGGCGGCGGCCCTCCCTGCCGGCGAGCGCGCCCGCCTGTGGGGGCACCTGTACCGCCTCGCCCGCCACTACATAGAAGGAGACGCGCTGTACCAGCTGCACTGCATCGCCGCCGCGGCGGAGCTTTTGTGCGCCGTGTACCGCAACGCCCCCCACTCTTCGGTGTACAATACCGCCGATTATCTGGCGCGCAAGCGCGCGGAACAGCGCATCGCCCGCATCTGCGAGACCATCAACGACAATTACGACGGCAAGATCACCCTCACCGAGATCGCCGAAGCGGAGGGGCTGACGCCCACCTATCTTTCTCACTTTTTCCGCGACCACTTCGGGGTGAGCTTTCAGGAATATCTCAACAACGTGCGCTTCGACAACGCCCTGCGGCTGATCGCCGACAAGCAGCTTTCGATGAACGAGATCGCGGCGCTGTGCGGGTTTTCGGAAGTGAAATACATGGCAAAGATGTTCCGCAAGCGCTTCAACTGCACCCCGCGCGAATTCAGCAGACGCCGGCCCGCGCCCGCGCGCGGCGTGCTGCGCGACGAAGAGACGGGCGAATCGATCTACGCCCCGGCAGAGAGCCTGCGCCTTTTGGAGCAGTACGTGCTGCCGTTTACCAAGATCGGCGGCGATAAGCCGAACGGCTGATCCCGCCCCCAAGGCGCTCCGCCTGCGCCCGCGGCCCATCGGCAAACAGGCGGCGCCGCCCGCCCCGCCATACAAATATCCGCCCCCGCGTGCACCGCACGCGGGGGCTTTTTTATTGCCGCACGTCCTCTTCCGTTGCCGCGTTCATTTCTGCCTCTTTTCACAGCTGCGGCCAGATGGTGTCGTAGATGGCGCGGAAGATGAGCGGCACATGGCGGCTTTCGGAGACGACGGTGACCGCTGCTTCTTTTTCGGGAAAGACAATGGAGAGCTGCCCGTTTTTGCCGTCTGCGCGGAAGGAGTTCTTTTCTCCCATCCAGAAAAAGTACCCGTACGGCGCCGCCGACTGCGGGCGGGTGCACTCTTCCAGCCAGGCGGCGTCCAGCAGCTGCTTTCCTTCCCAATTCCCCTTTTGCAGGCAGAACAGCCCGAAGCGGTGCAGCTCGGAGAGGGTGAGCATCAGCCCGCTCGAGCCGAAGGTGTTGCCGAGGGGGTCCACTTCCCAGGTCGGGCGGCGGATGCCGAGGGGCGCGAACAGGCGCGGGGTGAGGTACTGCACCAAGTCGCACCCCGCCCGCCGCTGCACGAGCATGCCCGCCAGGTAGGGCCCGGCGTTGCTGTACACGAATTTGCTGCCGGGGGCATAGGGGAAGGGAAAGGAAAGCGCCAGCTTCACCCAGTCGTCCTCTTCGTACAGGGGGCGGAAGGGGCCCATCAGTTGGGCGCGGTCCTGCCCCAGGCACATGGTGAGGAGGTCGCGCACTTTGGCCTTTTGCAAATTCTCGCAAGGAGACGCGGGCAGGCTGCCTGCAAACGCCTCGCACAGCGGCTCGTCGATGGAGAGCAGCCCCTCCTGCACGGCAAAGCCGACGGCGCAGGCCACAAAACTTTTAGAGGCGGAATACACGTTGCGCCGCACCTCTTCGTCCCACGTCTGATAGGCGAGCTGCTCTCCCCCGCGCGTCACCTTGAGGCCGAACACACCGACCAGCTTCGCCACTTCTGCAAAATATGTAATGTCCATGTTGCTTCTCCCGTATATAGTTGAAAATGATAAATGGTGAATGGTGTTTTGATTCCTTCATCAATTCTACATTTTACATTCTAAATTTTACATTTATAAAGCCGTTCCGAACGCGGTAAAAGAGTTTGTTTCCCGATACGCACCGCGCAAGATTTCTCCACTCGGCGGGCTTTCAACCCTTCTCGGTCGAAATGACAAGGATGGTATTATCTTAAGAGACCCGTTCGACTGCGCGGCTCACATTCTGTTCGCCGCTCCGCTCAGGGTGACAAGGGAGTAGGTGGAGCGTGCGCCATCCTCCCTTGTCATCCTGAGTAAGCTCGTCGCGTCAAGGCGCCATGGCAGGCGGCGCGCTTTGCTTGCCGCCTTGCCCGTTGCGCCTGCCGCTCCTCTTTCCCAAAAATCTCGCTGCGCTGCGATTTTCGGGAGCCCTGTTTTAAGCCCGCGCGCATCGAAGGATCTCTGAAGGGAATGTAAAATGTAAAATGTAAAATTTTGGACGCCTTAAAATAAATAAGGAAAAAATGGAAATCGACGTTTTTTTCCTTTTGCAAACAATTTCTGCGCGTCCGAAAGCCGCGCCTTTCGGTAAGCGCACCCCATTTGCCGCATACCTGCGGCTTTTGCAGGAAAGGTGAAGGCTGCGCGCGTTCTATAAAAGGCGTGCCCTGAAATGCGCGCAGCCGAGGAAAACTCCGGCTGCGCCGCGCTGAAAGCGCGGACAGCGGGGTTGTCCTCAAATCACGAAAAACCGCAGCCGCCGTCGCGGCGAGGTTTTTGTGAACCTCTTATTTACTCCACCCACACCGCGCGGACGCGGGCTTCCAGCAGCAGGCTGCCCTCTTCGCCGCGGCAGCAGCAAAACTCTTCCACCCGCACAGGCTCACCGGAAGCACCCAGCGCCTGCGCCTTTTCGGTCGCGTCCTGCAGGGCGGCCGTCAGCAGTTCGCCGTACATCCCCTCGCCGCGGCAGACGGGCAGGGCGCGGATATGCCGCATCCCCGCCTCCGCCAGGACGCGGCAAAGCTCGGCGGCTTTGCCCGCGTCTTCACAAGAAAAGCGGAAGGTGTGTTCCGCCGTATAGCCCGCGCTCCCGCACGGCCAGGCGCAGGACGATTCTTCTTCCACCTCGCCGTACGGCGCAAACGCCTGCCGCACCGCCTCGGCCGCCTGTTCACAGCGCTCGGAGGCCTCCTGCATGCTCTCGCCCGCCGCCTCGACGCCGCCAAACAGCACCAGCCCGTCCGCTTCCGCCTGCCTGCGCGCCACGCCCGTCACGGCAATCGCCTTCGGGCGCGTGCCGTCCGCCTCCGCAGGGGCGCGGCCTTGCTCCGCCCCGCCCGGCTCCGCGCCTTCCCGCGGCTGCTTTGCAGGGGGAGGAAGGAAAGGCTTCTCCGCCCCGCTTTCCCCTTTCGAATCCGTCTCTTCCAAAAGCGAACAGCCGAACGCCGCCGCGTCCTCGCCCGCCGACGGCAGCAGCACAAACGCCTGCTCGCTGCCCGCAGGCAGGCGCAAAGACGCTGCCTGCGCCCCGCCTACAACTGCACACGCCGCCGAGAGCCCATCGCCCTCCGCCGCGGTTTGCTCCGCTCCCGCAGCGCACGCCGCCGAAGCCTGCCTCGAAAACGCCGCCGGCAGCTGCCATGCGGCAAAACCTACCGCCGCGCCGAGCGCGCAGGCGGCCAAACCCGCCGTCATCTTTTTTACCATACAATTGCCCTCCTTTGGGTTTTATTCCCCTACTTTGGGCAATTTTACCGTTTTTATACGCCGCGGCGAAGTTCATTCGCAAAAATTTTCGGCGCGGCGCGACAGTAAGCGCGGCCGTACAACAACAAACTTTATAAAACTACTCCCTTCTCCCCTTCCCGCGGCAGGTGCGCAGCACGCCGCAGTTTGCCAGCATTTTTTTGCCGGCGCGGGCGCGGTAGTCGCAGATGCCCTGTTCGATGAGCGCCGTCAGCACCTGCCCGAAGCCGGCAAGTTTTTCGCTCGCCAGATACCACGCCAGGGCGCCGGGCACGGTGTTCATCTCGTTGAAATACACTTCCCCTTCCGAAAGCAAAAAATCTGCCCGCACGATGCCCGTCATCTCCGTGCGGCGGTACAGCAGCTTTGTGTATCCGCGCACCTTTTCGGAAAGCGCCGGGGGGATGTCGGCGGGGAAGGTGCCGCCGCCCGTCTTGGCGGTACCCATGTATTTGTCGGCAAAGGTGAGGAATTTATGCTCGGTCTTCGGCTCTTCGCAGGGGGTGACGATCACTTCCTCCCCCTTTTTATAGGCGGCGCAGTTGACCTCCCGCCGCTTTTCCAGAAATTTTTCGGCGATGACGGCGGTATCGTAGGCAAAGGCCGCATTGAGGGCGAAAGTGAGGCGGGCGCGGTCTTCCGCCACCGAAATGCCGATGCTGGAACCCGAGCGCACGGGCTTGACGATGACGGGGTATTTGAGCCGCTCTTCTATGCAGCGGACGGCGAAGGCGGAACGGCGGGCGTAGTCTGCCTCGCAGATGCGCAGCCACGGCAGCACGGGCACGCCCAAAGAGCGGGCGATGAGCTTTGCCGCCGCCTTATCCATGAACACGGCAGAGGGCATGATCCCGGGCGAAGCGCAGGGGATGCCGTTGAGGTCCAACAGCCCCGCCACGGCGCCGTCTTCGCCGCCGCGGCCGTGGCAGCAGTTGAGGGCGCCGTCGAGGCGGCACAGTTCGCGCCACTTTTTACCGTGCCGCTCGTACAGGCGGCCTTCGGCAATGGCGGCGGGGATAAACCGCCGCCGCCCTTCGCGAAAGTTTTCTGTATCCAGCAGCGCCTTTCCCGTAAAAAAGCCGCCTTTTTGAGCAATATACACCGGCCACACCGCATAGCGCGCGCCGTCTAACAGGTTTGCCGCCATCACGCCCGTGACGATGCTGACCTCGTTTTCAGACGACAAGCCGCCGAACACCACCGCGATATTTTTTTGCATAAAAGCACCTCCGCTGAAAAATTTTTCGCTTTGGTGCTGCCGATGGTTTTTAGAATGTAGAATGAAAAGCCGAAAGGCTTTGCCTTGCATGTAAAGTGAGAACGGTAAATGATAAATGTAGAATGGTAAATAATGTAAAATTTTGGACGGCTTCAAAAAAGGCCCCCTCCCGCCCTGACGCCCTAAGCGAGCGCGGGAAAAGCCCACGCGCCGAAGAAGTCCCTTCCTGTCATCCTGAAGCGCGAAGCGACGAAGAGTCCCCTTCCTGTCATCCTGCGGTCGCGCGGAAAAAGCCCACGCGCCGAAGAAGCCTCTCCCTGTCATCCCGATCGAGGGAGCGAGAGAAACGAGCGACCGAGCAGAGAGATCTTGTATAGAACAGTTACCCGTTCCGAACACGGCAAAGGCGTTTGTCTTCCGATACGCACCGCGCAAGATTTCTCCACTCGGCGGGCTTTCAGCCCTTCTCGGTCGAAATGACAAGGTGAAGAGACCCGTTCGACTGCGCGGCTCGCGGTGCCCGCCTCGCCGCTCCGCTCAGGGTGACAAGGGAGAGAGCCCGCGCCCGCGCGCCCCGCCTCACGGAAATGTAAAATGTAGAATTGCGGACATCTTCAAATAAATACTCAAAAAGAGGCAAAACGACGCTTTTTCCTTTTACAAACAATTTCTGCGCGTCCGAAAGCCACGCCTTTCGGTAAGCGCCCCCAATTTGCCGCATATTTGCGGCTCACGCAGGAAAGGTGAATTTGCGCGGCGTTTTTATTCTAAATAATACTCAAAAAAGGAAAAACGACGCTTTTTCCTTTTTTCCCTTATGGGCATACGGATGAGGGTGAATGCGGCGCGATTTTATAAAAGGTGTGCCCTGAAATATCGCGCCGCAGAGGGGAGAAACCGCCGCCAGCACGGCGCGTAATTTTACGCGCCGCGCGCATGGCAGGTTTCCCCCTTCCTCTCGACAATTTCTTTCGTCAGCTCGAAAGAAATTGTGAGAACTTAATTCCGCAAGCGTCAGCTCGCCGAGGAACGCGTGAACTTAATCTCTCAAAAAAGGCAAAACCACGCTTTTGCCTTTTTTCCCTTGTGAGCATACGGATGAGGGTGAAGCCGCCGCGCGTCCTATAAAAGGTGTGCTCTGAAAGGCGCGGCGGCGAGGGGTGAAACCGTTGCAGAGCCGCCGTAGGGCGGCGAACAACAGGTTTCCCCCTGTCTCACGGAAAATTCTTTTGTCAGCTCAAAAGAATTTTCGTGAACAACTCTTAATTATATATATCCGGCAGATCGTTCAAAAACAGCACTGTGTCGCCGGGCTGCAATTCTTCCGCCAAAATGTCCTGCGCCTTTTGGAGCGTGGGCACCACGCTGAGCGCGGCGGCGTCGCCCCCGGCCGCCAGATACCCCTGCTTGACGGCGGTGACCAGCGTTTCTCCCACCAAAATGACGCGGTCCAGCCCCGCCATCTTTCCGCCGAGGGCGGCGTTCTCTTCCCCTTCCAACACCCCCAGCTCCACCAGCCCCGGCGTCACCACAAAGCGCCTGCCGCCGAAGGTGCGCAGCACGTCGAGCGCGGCGGCCGCCCCGCGGACGTTGGCGTTGTAGGCGTCGTCTAAGATGTTGATGCCACCCGCCACGCTCAGCTGCAGGCGGTGCGGCACGGGCTGCAGGGCGGCGATGCCGGAGAGGATGCGCTCGCGCTCCACCCCCAATTTATCGGCGAGGGCGGCGGCGAGGGCGATGTTTTCGGCATTGTGCGCCCCCAAAAGAGCGGCATGCACGGGCTCTTGCAGGATGCCCAGCGCCAGCTTGAAGTCGATGCCTTCGGGGGAGCAATGCACGTCGAAGGCGCCGTATTCGCCGTGCGCGCCCACGGCGACCTTGACGAGGCCCGCCGCGGCGGGGTCGAGCTTCGCCGTGAATTGGTCCTGCCCGATGACGGCGAACCCGCCCGACTTGGTGCCGCGCAAAATTTCGCCCTTGGCGGCGACGATGCCCTCCACGCTGCCGAACGATTCGAGGTGCTGCGGGCAGATGCCCGTGACGATGCAGTGGTCGGGCACCACCAGATCGCATAAAGCGGCGATGTCGCCGCGGTAGCGCGCGCCCATCTCGGCGATGAACACGTCGTATTCGTTCAAATCGACGTCTTCAATGGCCTTGGCGATGCCGAGCGGGGTGTTGTACGAGGCGGGCGTGGCGAACACGCGGTACTTTTCGGAGAGGATGCCTGCCAAAAAGTTCTTCACGCTCGTCTTGCCGCAGCTGCCCGTGATGCCGATCTTGATGCAGCCGGCGGACGCCAGCTTTTTGCGGGCGGCGGCGATGTATTTTTTATTTTTGGAAGAAGAAAAGGGCGTTTCCAGCGCGTTCGCAAGGCGCAGGCAGGCGGGCAGACACAGGGGCACCGCCGCCAGCAGGATAAAGCGCAGCTGCGCGGCGATGGCGTAGTCTTCCAAAAGATAATGCGAGACCGCCCTGCCGCCGACGATGAGGGCGAGCGAGAGCACGAACAGCACCAAAATATCCAGCGCAAAGATGCGGCGGACGCGCGCCGTTTTGACCAGCTCTACCTTGAGCGCGTGCCTGTTTGCAAACCGGTAAAGGATGCAGAAGAGGGGCACGGGAAGGAGGGACACATACGCCGCCCATTTCCCCGCGAAGGAAAAGCAGACGCCGATGACCGCCATGGATAAGAGGATGAGGAAGGCCAAAAGCGTATAGCGCGAGCGGGTCATGTTGCCCTTGCGGCGCACCCAAACAGCGAACTTTTTGCCGCCGTAATTTGCCTGCTGCAGCGCGCCCAGCATGGTATGCGCGCACAGCGCGAACAATACGGCGCATATCAATGCCGCCGCCAAGTATTCGATGATGTCTGCGATCTCAAACATAAGCCTGTTCAGCTCCTTGCCGAAAATTTTTTGTGAGTAATTGATCCGATCGTGAGTAAAGGAAAACAAAAACTATCCTTGTCATCCCGAGCGCCAGTCGAGGGATCTTGTATAAAACGTTAAAGCCATTCCGAACACGGCAAAAAATGCAAAATGTAGAATGTAAAATGTAAAATTTTGGACGGTTTCAAAAAAGGCTCCCACCTGTCATCCTGAGGAGCGAAGCGACGAAGGAGCCCCCCTTCTTGTCATCCTGAGGAGCGAAGTGCCCCCCAGCCCTGTCATCCTGAGTAAGTGCGGCGAAGCCGCACGCATCGAAGGATCTCTGAAAACAAAACCATCCTTGTCATCCCGAGCGTCAGTCGAGGGATCTTGTGTAGAACAGTTACCCGTTCCGAACACGGTAAAAGAGTTTGTCACCGATACGCATCGCGCAAGATTTCTCCACTCGGCGGGCTTTCAGCCCTTCTCGGTCGAAATGACAA
>ERZ1643247.1055-NODE-1055-length-27945-cov-5.576300_pt1 | contig 27945 bp, 18 predicted proteins | sample MGYA00579264_ERZ1643247 | MGnify/ENA primary metagenome ERZ1643247 (study PRJEB29033, sample SAMEA4952262) | chicken gut metagenome | biome: Broiler Chicken; feature: Gastrointestinal Tract; material: Caecum | place: Ireland | collected 2018 | study: Broiler... | reverse complement strand
CGGTCACTCCATAAACAACTCGAAACTCACTGACTTGAATTGACTATGGGTTGTCAGTTTATACACTATTCTGTTTTCAATGTTCACAGCGCATCACAGCGCAGGATTTATTTTATCAAAGACCTGTCCTGTTGTCAATACTATTTTTTTATTTTTTTCATTTTTTATTCCAAAACCACCTTGCGGAATACTTCCCCGATATTTTCCGCTATCACCAAATCTGCTTTTTTATCCACATTGGTTGATGATTTATTGATCACAACCAAATGCGTCCCCCGAAAATACTGCAGCAGTCCAGCAGCCGGATACACATTCAAACTGGTCCCACCAACAATCAACATCTCTGCTTGCGCAATATATCGCAGCGCATCTTCCATGATCTGTTGATTTAGCCCTTCTTCATACAAAACTACATCTGGACGCACGATACCACCGCAAGCGTCGCATCTGGTAATCCCTTCTTCCTTTGTGACATATTCCAACGAAAATTCTTTACCACACCTCAGACAATAATTGCGGTATAAAGTTCCATGCAGTTCCAATACGGTTCTGCTGCCCCCCTTTTGATGTAAATTATCAATATTCTGTGTAATTACAGCTTTACATTTTCCCATTTCTTCCAATTTTGCCAACGCCTTATGACAATCATTTGGCTGTGCATCAGGATAGAGCAAATTCTTTTTATAATACTGGAAGAAAATATCCGGATGTGCCACAAAAAAAGAGTGGCTCAGTATGATTTCTGGGCGGTATCCATATTCACTGACTGCAGAAAAAATACCGTTTTCACTGCGGAAGTCCGGGATCCCACTTTCCGTAGAAACCCCAGCGCCACCAAAAAACACAATATTGTCACACTGCGTAATCCATTCCTTTAGCCGTGTCAATTTCTGTTCCAACTCCATCGAGATTCCTCCTATTCTGATTTCCTAATTCCATCGTCTCTTTTCTTAATTATACCGGCTTTTCCTCTTTTCTTCAACCGGACCCGAAGCCACATGCCTTGTCAAACCCATGGATTACAGATAGACATTCTTCCTCTCCAATCGAGTCACATTTATTTTGATACGATGCTCCCTCCATCCCGCCATACTGCATTCTTAACAACTGTCTCAAAACAATAATATCTCCAATTCATCCGCATACAGTCTCTCAACATTGGGTTCTCCAATAATCCGATCATGGATATATCTTCTTTTCATTCTAAGATGTATTCCATTCATTTCTGGCGTTCTTTCCGCGCATCCATATCATCTACATCAAACGAACATTGTTCTTTCTGAATTAACCAGTATTTTTGCCGCTCTCTGTTTCATTGCAGCAACGGTTCGCTGGTTTCACTCCACTTTTTTCTATGTCTAAAAAATCTACTGCAAATCTCACATTTTGCATGATATCCCATTCGTACGCATCATACATGCACCAAAAGCGGAAAATCCCAATCCTGCCCAGCGTTTTTTGACAGCAAATTGGGATTTCCCTAGATTGTTTTTTCGTATCTGCTGAATCGTTACGATTCTTCTTCCTCTTCTTTTTCTGTTTCTTCCGGGTGTTCTTTCACCAAAACTGTGGTATCCACAATACGATGGTTCTCAACATTATGCACCAAAATATGCATATCATCCGTTTCCAACTGGAACGATGTGCCATCATCCGGCACATGCCCCAATATCCCGCAGACATATCCGCCAAACGTATCATATTCCTCTATCGGCAGCTGTACTGCCAGCTTTTCCGATACTTCTTCCAGATCCGCTCCGCCTTGAATTCGCCATTCCCGCTCACCAGTTTGGATCAGTTCACAGTCATCGGCTACATCGTCTTCCTCGTAAAAATCACCAACCAGCAGCTGCATAATATCCCGCAGTGTGATAATTCCGCTTAATCCGCCATATTCATCCAGCAAGATCGCAAAATATTTCCGCTCCTGCTTCATGTTTCGGAACAATACGTCCGCCTTCACCGTTTCCGGCACAAAATACGGCTTATCCACTGCATTTGCCATCACGCTTTCTCTGCTTTGATCCACTAAGCGGAAATAATCTTTGGTATCCAACACACCAATAATATCATCATCGTCCTCTCCACTAATCGGATAATAGGTAAACCGGCTGTTTTGAATGGTTTCCTTCCAAACCTCCATATCATCATCCAAATCCAATGTAACCACATCCACCCGATGCGTACACACTTCCTCCACCGATGTATCGTCAAAGGCAAACACATTTTGAATCATTTCCACTTCTTCTTCGTCAATGGTTCCTTTTTCATTTCCTGCCTCCAGCATCATCCGAATTTCCTCTTCCGACACCTCTTCTTCGTTGTCATTCGGGTCAATCCCCATCAAGCGTAAGATTGTATTCGTCGAAGCGGTTAACAGCCAAACCAACGGCGCAAACACGCGGGACACTGCTCTTAACAAACCAGACAGCCCCAATGCCAGCGATTCAGACTTCTTCATTGCTATCCGCTTTGGCACCAATTCTCCAAACACTAGGTTAAAATATGCCAAGATCAGTGTAATCACTAACAATGTGACGGATTTCAACACGTTTTCCGGTATCCCTACCCCAGCAGCAACCAGCATGCCCACCAAAGGATCTGCAAAACTTTCTGCCGCAAACGCACTGGACAGCATCCCAGCTAACGTAATTGCCACTTGTATCGTTGCCAAAAACTTTGCCGGCTGTTCTGTCAATGCTGCCAATCGTTTGGCACGCTTATCGCCATCCGATGCCATCTTTTTCAATTTTGTTTCATTCATGGAAATGACCGCAATCTCTGCACTGGCAAAGGTTGCGTTTAGTGCTATCAATATCACCTGTAAAATCAATGGTTCCCAACTCATTCTTCATTCCTCCGTTTTTTTCGCCAATCCTTCTACTGCAAACACAAAAAGGCATAATCCCCCTTCTTCCAAAAGGGCGGACTACACCTCTATTTATTCTTTCTGTCTGGCATCAAAACGGATATGAAATTTTAATTTTGGATCACTATCGCCGTCCGCGTCCATGCCTTCTTTCACACTCCTCTCAGATTACTATTTATCATCTCATATTTGCATTCTGCTGTCAATAAAATATGTGTTAAAAATTCATTACTTCGGCTGCTTTGATTTCAGTACCGGCAAACCGTTTTCTGTCTTTTAACCGTTTGCCAGAAGAACGCTATAAAAACTCACGTCTGGTTCTTTTGGCAATCTGCTGGTTCTTCTGCTCTTCCGATGAAACACAACGATCACACATGCTGCTTCAGCCAGCCGTTTTGCTGCAAAAATACGCGAATCTTTTCCATCGCTTCCTGCAATTGCTCCATACTGTATGCATAAGAAATACGCACATGCCCTTCTCCGCTTTCTCCAAACGCATCTCCAGGCACCACTGCCACACCGGCTTCGTAAAGCAATCGCTCACAGAATTGCTGAGAGGTCAGACCAGTTGTCTGAATCGATGGAAATACATAAAAAGCACCTCTCGGCATAAAGCAGCTCAGTCCCATTTCATTGAGCGCTCTGACCAAATATTCCCGCCTTTGTTCATACGCATCCCGCATCCGCGCAATATCCGCATCGCACAAGGCATCTTCCCGCAGTGCCTCAATTGCGCCATATTGACTCACCGACGGCGCGCACATAATGATATATGCATGTACTTTATTGATTACTTTCATCAACGCTTTCGGTCCTGCTGCATACCCCAGTCTCCAGCCGGTCATAGAGAACGATTTGGAAAACCCGTTCAGGACTACCGTCCGCTCCTTCATCCCTTCCACAGAAGCAATGGATACATGATTTTTCCCGTCATATGTCAATTCCGCATAAATTTCATCGGAAATTACCAACAAATCATGCTGAATACAAACCGCTGCAATCTTTTCCAAGTCCTCCCGTTCCAAAATGGCTCCTGTAGGATTATTGGGATAAGGTAGGATCAATCCCTTCGTTTTTTCAGTAATTGCCGCCTCCAGCGCCTGTGCAGTCAGTCGGAATTCTTCTTCTGCTGTCGTCGTGACCGCCACCGGCACGCCATGCTGCAGCTCCACTATAGGTTTATAAGCCACATAGGACGGTTCTGGTACCAGCACTTCATCTCCCGGTTCCAGTACTGTCCGCAGTGTCACATCAATGGCTTCTGAAGCGCCAATGGTGCATAAAATCTGGTCGCTGTCGTACTGTAATCCAAACCGCCGCTGCAGATAATGAGAAATTTCTTCCCGCAGCTTCGGCATTCCCCAATTGGAAGAATATCTGGTCTTTCCTTCTTCCAAAGACTGCATCGCCGCCTTTCTGACCCGCTCAGGCGTCGGAAAGTCCGGTTCCCCTACGCCAAGGGAAATTACATTGTCCATGGTTGCCACAATGTCAAAAAATTTCCGTATTCCAGAAGGTGGCAGCACTGCTACATGTTTTGCTGTAAATGTCCTCATATTTTCACCTGTTCTTTCGTCTTTTCAAAACCGCACTTGATACAGCGCGTCGCTTTGCGGTTGTTCCAATTCTCTCTGTCTTCCTTCTTCCACAATCCATCTGCCCGCATGCGTAATTTTCCCAATCACAGCCGCTTCCACGCCTGCCAGACGCAGTTTTTCCACCAGCTCTTCTCCTTGGAACGCCGCAATAATCATGGTTCCGCTGGAAATCAACTGCAGCGGCGCAATGCCGGCTTCCCTGCAAATGGCTTTTGTGGATTCCTTCACCAAAATACGATCTGCATAAACCGTTACCCCTTTTTGAGAGCATTCTGCCATTTCCCAAACTGCCCCCAGAATACCGCCTTCCGTCGCATCATGCATCGCTGTTGCGCCATGTTCCATTGCAATGCGGGACTCCGTTCCAACGGATAAAAATCCTTTCATGTCTTTCGCTTCCGTGATCCATTCTGCCGGAATGCGTTCCTGCAATTGTGCTTCATACTCTCTTGCAATAATAGAAGTGCCTTCCAATCCTGCCCATTTTGTCATAATCACATCCTGACCAACCTGTGCCCCGCCTGTACATACCAAATGGCGGTCTTTTGTTTTTCCGACAATCGTTGCAGAAATCACCGGCTGATTTACCACGGCAGTTACCTCAGTATGCCCCCCCAACACTTCAATGCCCAGTTCCGCTGCTGCCTCCAATGTTCCCTGCATCAATTCTTGCAGTGATTCCTCCTGTGCAGACGGCGGCAGCAACACAGTCATCAAGATTCCAACCGGCTCTGCACCTGCGGAAAACACATCATTACAGTTGACATGCACTGCCAGATATCCAGCGTCTTTGGTCGCTCCCGTAATGGGATCTGTGGAAAATACACATAACTCTCCCGCTGGATCAATGGCAGAACAATCTTCTCCCGTTTTGGGGCGCACGACAATATCTGCACGATGCACTCTGCTGTGTGTCACTGGATGAAGCACCATCCTTTCTAAAATCTGCGGTGGTATTTTTCCAATTTCAAACATCTTTGCTCTCTCCCTTCGCCCAAAACCCCAAAAAGGGCGTCCGAATCAGATTCGAACCCCCTTGGGCATTTTTTATCACTGAATACCAAATCCCTGCGTCTGCACGGGTGTCTGTGTTTCTTCTGTTGTTTCAGTCGTCATGGTTTCCGTCGTTTCTTCCACTTTTTTCGTGCCTACCGTTACCTCGTCTGCTGTCGCACGGTAAGAAGAAGAGCTAAACCATTCTCTGCTGATTTGTTTCCCATTTTCATATACTACTTTATACACACTTACTTTCGCACCAGTTTTTCCGTAAGCCGTCACTTCCCGCTCCCCTTCCGGTCTTTCCGGATCTTCTGTCACGATTTCTTCCGGCTTCGGCACCGTTGCTTCATAAACAGTCTCATATTCCACGCGACGACTACTGTCATGTACTTCGTGTCCATAAATATTCATCACCAGTTTGCCGCCGCTGGCATATGCCTCAATCAATACGGGATATTCTGTATTATTTTTGAACTTTAAGTCCTTGTACGTACCTGCAACTGCGGCATCTCTGCCTAACGGTACATATCCCACTGTCATAGAGTGGGGATGGCGTTCCACAATTTCCAATTCTGCCATAATCACCGCGTTATACAGTGTTGTCGTCACTTGACATACGCCGCCTGCTACGCCGCTTTCTACCTTCCCATTATTATAAACTGCAGCATCTTTATAGCCACCGGCATACGTCTGTGGTCCCAATTCCACATTTGCCGAGAACACTTCTCCAGGCGCCAACACCGTTCCATTGATATAATTACATCCCACTTCCAAATTGGTATTTCTGTTTTTGTCACTCATCGTATAGGTCGTTTGATATGATCCAATCAGGTCTGTCACATAACCATTGTCTTCTGCCGTAATACTGGGTTCTTCCACTTCTGCCGCTATTTCCGCCCTGCCACTCATGCGAGTATCCAATACCGCAGCAGCATTGGCTTCTGTTTTTTCATGATCCATAACGCGACCTTCTTCTTCCTCTGTTATAACGAATTTCCCATTTTTCCGGCTGACTGTACTATCCACAGCATGCTGATCGAATTCTTCCGCAATGCTGTTAAGCCGTTCTGCCATTTTTTCCGTATTATATGAATATTCCAATTCAATATTGATCCCGTCTTTCAGCAACATAGACCCTGTCTGAAATCGTTCTTTGTCCGTTCCTTCTCTCCCGACAGCATATGCCTGTTCTACAGCTTCTTCCAAGTGATATCCTGCGCCTAATTCCGTAAACGGCACCTCCCAGGTATCCTCCCCGTAATAAAATGTCAATACCTGTCCTTCCACTTCCGTACGGTATGTCTGCTGTAATTGTGCCAATGCTTCTTCTTTGCTCTTGCCCTCCAAGGCAATTCCGTCTATCGTTACCCCGCGATAGATACCGTCCGCAGCAAGCAACTCTTGCACCTGATGCCTATGGTAGAGCATATATGCAAAAAATGCACCGCCAATCACCAACACCAGCACTAATGCAATCAGTAGAATCCGCTTTCTGCTTTCACCCTCTTGCTTTTGTTGTCTTCTGATACCCTTTTGCAAACAAACCCCCAACTTTCTTCCACATTCTAAACTTCTATACTTCTATACCTATACTTCTATACAATGATACGATATGACACTTGATTTTGTTCCGATCAAAATACGGTTTCGCTAAGATATCGCATTGCTGCCGATTTTTATTCCCGCAGCCATACTTATTCTATCATAGCGAAACCGTATGAAAAAAACAATATCAATTCTGATAAATTTCCTTACATTTTTGTTACATAATGGTATCATTTATGGCTTCCGCTCCCGGCGCCTTTTGGCTTCCATTAACATTTGTGCAGTACTCTTTTGCTCCGTCTGTTGAAAATCATCTGTTTTCACTGCTTGTTTTTCTGCCGTTTGCGGCTGCATAGACATCGCCTTTTCGTCTTGCTTCTGTCGCGTCCATGTCTGTTTGACAGCCTTCTTTTCCTTCGCCCTGCTACTGAATGGATGGATCCCCTTTCGCCAAAAGCTTTCTATCCGCGCCACTACAAACGCAAATCTTCGCCCTGCAATATCCAGCAAAAGCAGCAATACCCCCATTGCCAATAGTACCGTTTGCAAAGATTGCTCCATCACAGATTGTGTTGCATCCACTTGAAACACCTCTGCCCCCGAAGAAAGGATCCGTCCGCCGGTAACTTCTGCAATTTGTGCTAACGTCTGCGCACCGTTTTGCCCGACTGTCATATCATACTCCGCAGGATAGGCAATATGGAATCCCGTATTGGCATGCGTTTGGCTGCCATCCCGCTTAGTCATAACAATATTAGCAATATATGCACCTTCTTCTGTCATTTCCAGCATGCCTTCATACATTCCCGGCGCAGTCATCTGCATGGGCACCGTTTCGGTTGTACGGTCAGAAGAAACCACCGTTGCCGTCACCTGTGTTACCGTCTCATCAAATGGCATCTCCAGCTGCAGCGTCGTACTTTCTTCCCCTGCCTCTGCTGTCAGCAGAATTTCATCTACTGCCTGCGTTTTCATCATCCAAGCTGCGGCATTGCGCAGTATGGATACTCCCGCGTCTGTCTGCAGCCACTGCTCCGTCCATTGTCCCTGCACATCTGCCGTCCAAACCACCGTTCGTCCCAATCCATATTGCCACGACGCCAGTACCGGCTCTTCCTGATCACTGACCAGAACTACATCCGCACGGCTCTTTGCTGTTGTACTGACATATCCATCCAACATCGGCACCGTATCCACACCGGATAATATGGCAGAGGCATCCTGCTGCTGCGGATAAAAACTGCGTTGATTGAGAAATTCCTTTCCTGCCAAAACGGTCTCTTTCGCAAATATTTCCGGTAAGTCCGTAAACTCATCCGTAAAATAATACCGTCCGCCGCCTGCATCTGCCAGATATTCCAGCAGTCTGGTATCCGCATCTGAACCAACTGCTACGGCTGAGAGCGTAATCCCCTGCGCCTGCATGCGTTGCAGCAGCGCTGCGTACCCGCTCTGTTCCGCTTGTCCGTCCGTCAACAATAAAATATGCTTTTGTTTTGTATTTTCTTGTTCCATAGCTTCCGCCGCCATTTGCAGCGCTGGAAGAATACTGGTTCCACCCTGCGCCTGTATGCTGCCGATCTGCTCGGTCAATGACTGGATATTTTGATGTACATCCTGCGGCTGTGCCGTCCATTCTGCTTGAGAATCGAAAGCAATTACGCCCACGCGATCGCCTTCCTGAAAATGTGCTAAGCTGCGAATAGCTGCTTCTTTTGCCATATCAATGCGTGTCACGCCGTAACTTCCGTCCATCATGCTGCCAGAACGGTCAATGACCATAATCATCGTCAAATCCGGTTCCTGACCTTCCGTTTTCAAATCCATATCCACCGGCAGGATTTCTTCCAGCACCGTTGCCCGGTAGCCGCCCAGTGCAAACGCATTTTCACCGCCACTGACCAGCAATCCGCCACCCGTGGTACGGACATAGACCTCCAGTGCTTCCAGAAATCCATCCGGCATATGCTCTGCGGATACATTTGCCAAAATCACACCGTCATATACTGCCAACTGTTCCATTGCCGTCGGCGCTGTTTCCGCAGACAGGCGCGTCACTGCTGCCTGATGCGACAGCATGCTTTCCCATTCCCTGCCGCTGTCATCCTGCTCTACAATCAGCAGCCGCGGAATATCCGCTATATAGGTATATGCATACATCTGATTGTTTTCCGACAAGGTATCTTGTGCCGCCGTCACTTCGGCACGATAGGTCACACTGCCGCCTCGTTCGGTCAGATCAGAAAATACCACACGGTTTTCTCCGCTGCGTATCGTCACGGTCTCATCCGCAATCAATGTCTGTTCTTTATACAGCCGCACTTGTGCCGTTGTATCCGTATTGGCGTCCACGCGCAGTGCCAACTCATATCGGGTATTGGGTCGAATCACTTCCGGCAGTTCCAATGCCGTCAGCTGCACCTCCGGCACTTCCTCCGCGGATTGTAGCGGATATACATCAACGCTGATCCCTTGTGCCGCTAAAGCCTGCGCCTGCTGTATGCCATCCCCCTCTGTTTCTTTACCGTCTGAGATCAGAACCACTCGTTTTGCACTGTCCTGCGGCAGGATCGATGCCGCCAAACGCAGTGCTGCCGACAGCGAGGTGCCGCCTTCCTCTACCACAGACAAAAAGCCCGTTGCAATATGATTTTGCACATCCGGCATTTGCTCCACACCTGCGCGCTTTCCGAAGGAAATCCGTCCCAAAACATCTTTTTCGCCTTTCGCTTCCTGGGCTTGCTGTAAAAATGCCAAAATATCCGCTTCTTGCTCCGCTGTGCTGGCAGAACGGTCTGCCGCAAAGATCGTTGTTGTGGTATCGGAGCGCATAGACAAGATTGGATTTGCCATTGCCACAATCAATACTGCACAAAGCAACATCCGCATTGCTGTATACCATTTTTTAGAAAACCCCGAAGGCATCTGCCTTCCGATCCACCATACCGCCGCCAGTACCAATGGCAGCAACAGCAGCCAATGGATTTGTTGAAACTCAATGCTCACGGCAATTCACCCGCCATTCTGCCAATACGAACGCCAACAGAAGCAGTAATATCCACACACGAATGCTCCTGCCCGCTAAGATTATTTTTGTCTCCCCTGTCTCCGTTTCCGTCTGCTCTCCATACAAGGACAGGTCGGATTCTGGCTCTGTTTTTGCATTGACACCAAAAGGCGTCCTGCTGATCGTGCCGTCCGCATCCGTTTCTGTCAGCACATAGATTCCCGTCGTGGTCGTTTCTGTCAGTGTTTTAGCGGGAAACGGCGGTGCAATCGCAATTTCCTTTCCGTCCGGCATCGTCACTTGTGCCATCTGTGTTGCAGGCTGCAAAGCTACCGTTACCGCATCCCCAGACATCGCCTGTGAGATGCCTGCCGCTTCCTCTGGAAAATACCATTCCAGCAAGCGATACCATACAATGGGAAATTCCGTTTGCAGCGGAAAATCACTGTCATGCAAATCAAATCCCAGTACAGCCGTTTTTCTGCCTTGCCACTGTCCATACAATCCCAATGTTTCTCCCTCCGACTGTAAAAAGGCGCTCCCCCATGCTGCCGACAGCGGATGTCCCTTTTGCAGCACAAAGGATACCTCTTCCGTATTCTCCAGTCCACTTCCAGTTACCCCGCGTACCGGGTCCGTAAAGGCACGCGTTTCCTCTGTCTGTACCACCGCATTGCCTGTCGGCGGATCCAACAGAAGCAAATATCCGTCTGTCGGAAGATCTTGCGGCAGAACACCATCAAACACATACAGATCATATCCCTGCAGCGCTTCCGCTTCTGTTGGTTCCATTCTGTATAATGCAACACCATCCAGCAGAGACAGCGCTTTTTCTAAAAACAAATTTCCTTCACTGACTAGCAGTACTCTTCGCTGCTGCGCTAAGCCGATTCCAGCAAACCGTGCGTCATCTGCTGCCAAAGCATCTTCTGGCGACAGCCGCACCTCCAGTTCTTTGGCATCCAGCGGCACGCCGCGAAATACCACATCACTGTCCATGCCAGGTTGTACCATGATATTCTGCATGTCATATGCGACTCCATCTACATACAGTGTCACGCTTTTTTCCGCTGCCGCTGTTCCATAATGGTGCAGCCTTGACAGTACATAACGCCCATCCTGCTGCTCCGTATGAGACAGCAGTGTAATCGCCGTATTTTCACCATTTCCACAGTACACCTGTTCCGTTGCGGAAAAATTTCCCAGATTGCCGTACCCATCTGTATACAGCACGACTTCGCCGCCCAATGTTTCCTGTTCTGCCTCCAGCAAACTTTTTGCGTCCGCCCAGTCTACACTGCCTGCTGTCGGCTTTGCCTGTTGCAGCAAACGCAAAATCGTTTCCTTTTCTCCAGTGCCGCTGGCAGCCAGATAAGGTGCATCCGTCAGCATCACCAGAGAAAAAGAGGCGCCCGGCACAGCATTTTGCACCAGCGCTTCCATATCCGCAACTGCCGCTTGGAACCGGCTGTCCGCCACATCCGTCGCCTGCATGCTCAAGGAACAATCCAGCGCCAGCACATAATCACGCACCTGCGTCTTTCCAACAATATATGGTCCTGCCAACGCGAACGCCAACAGCACTGCCGCCGCAATCTGCAAAAACATCAGCAAATTCTTCCGCAGTTTCTGCCATGGCTGCTGTGACTTTGTCTGCAGCAGTACTTTTTCCCAGAGAAAGAGGCTCGGAACCTGTCGCTGCTGATATTTCTGTTTCCATAAATACATCAATAGAATCAGTGGTACTGCCAGCATCGCCAGCACACCGCCAATCAGATGCGAAAATTGCATGTTCCTCCTCCTTTTTCACCGATTCTCATCGTTTATGCCTGCTGCAGCACAGCGATCACATCTTCCTTTACCGCATAAACCGCTGTAAAATTCTCTTTTGATATCACAATATCCAAAAACTTTGTTATTCCGTCCAAGATATCTAGTACCACATACCCGTCTGTGCCATCCGTATAGACCGTCATCTGTGCAATCTCATAATCTGTCCGGGAAACGGTCTCTCCCAACTGAATCGTCGCCTGCTGCCGAATTTCAAACACCCGCTCTTCCACCGCGCCTTCCGGCAGTGCTTCTATTCGCGTCCAAGTATCCGCATGCAGTTCTTCTAAGAGCGCGTTGGTATCCGGCACTTCCATTTGCTCTCCCGCTGCATTGGTATAACAGAACCGCAGCTTCTTCTGTTCTGTATTCGCCTGCGGTGTCAAAATTTCTTGCGCCCAATTGATTTTTGCCATTTCTTCTGCCATTTCCGCCTGTGCACTTTCCCATATTTCTCCCGTCTGTGCTAAGGCATCCTGCACGCCTTCTTTCGCCTGCTGCAAACCATCTCTGACTTCTGCCGTTTCTTCCGGCGTCAGCCCGCCACATCCGCCGCAGCAAAGCACTGTCGCCAGTCCCATTGCCGCCAATTTTTGTAAACCCATCGTTCCGCCTCCTTCTATTGCACTCACTGTTCCAGTGTGGAAAAATATTCCGATACCAATTCTTTCATCCCATAAGGAACGCTGCTGCTTTCCAGTGTTCGCATTGCATCGTTGCGATACTGCTGATACACTTGATCATAGGGCACGCTTTCTCCTGCTTCCCCCATGGTACGCTGTTGTGTCACGGTTGTCTGACCGCTTTGTGTATCCGTACCTTGTAGTTGTGCATCATAACTGCCTTTCTCTGCTGCAGAACGCGTATAAATCTTTTCCGGCTCTGCATGTCCAACTCCTCTGCCGCTGCCGCCGGTCCCTGTTCCTATCCCGCCATTTCCTGCACTCGTCCCTGCATTTCCGCTTCCACTGCCATTTTCGCCTTCTCCTGCCCCGTTTCCACTGCCGTTGTTTCCTTCTCCTCCGTCACTTTCTTCGGTTTCGCCGCTTCCAGCACTGCTGTTTGTATGACTTCCTCCAATGTGCACGGCAGACTGTCCCACACTGCGGTTCAGCTTTTGCAGTCCGCTGCGCAGCCCACTGTTCTCCTGTGCCTGCTGCAGCGCTGCTTGACGCAGACTTTCCAATGCCGACGCCAAATCGCCGTCTTCTTCCAGCGCCTGCTGTAACGCTTCCAGCGCCTGACGGAGCTGCGCATCATTCATCTGCGCTGCTGCCGCCGCCAGCTGTGCTGCCAATGCCGCCTGTTCCCGCGCCGTCATCTGGGACAACATTTCCTGCATCTTTGCTATCGCACGTTCCATTGTCTGTCCATCGCCTTTTTCCAATGCCTGTGCCAAGGATTCCATCCCCGATCCTTCCTGTAATGCTTCTGCCAAACGTCGCAGATCTTCCGAAACACTTTCCTTTTCCAACTGCATCATTTCCTGCTGCGCTTGGCGCACCACATCTTCTGCCTCCTTTTTGGTCTGTGCCGTTTTCAACCGCTGTTCCAGCGTCTTTACCGTCTCTGCAAACAGTTTTTTCTCTTCTTTTGTCATTTCCTCTGTCTGCGCCACTTCTTTCTTCACCCGTTCTATTTTTTCCAGCTGTGCATCGGCAAACACTGCCGCTTCCGATTCCCGCTGCACGGGTACAAATCCCGCCGCTAGAAACAAAACGACCGCCAGCAAAAAACATCTGCACCATCTTTTTGGCAGGGAAACAGAATATTGCTTGGCAAAATTCACTGTTTTTGCTTGTTCCATTCCGTCTGCTACGGCTAACGCTTCCACTGCATTTTTCTGTTGCCGGCGCAACAGTTCCATCGTCGTAATCATCCGTTGTGCACCGCCCAGTGCATCCGCTGCCTCTGCTATTTCCTTGTCAGACACCTTCTTCAGCAGCAATGTCCAGATTGCCGCCGCTGCCAGTCCCAACAGCAGACTGACAATACAAAAAATCCAAACACCACTCCACGGCTGAAATTTGGACACCAAAACAACAGCGGCACAAACCGTTACTGCCGCTGTTTCACAATACACCACGCAACGCAAAAAACGTTCCGCCGTCATTTTCCGTCGCAACGGACGCAGCAATCGCAGAAATTCTTTCATCTAAGCTTATCCTTTCTTCTTTTCCCGTACCGGATTGATGACGTAAGCCGAAAGCGCCGTGAAGATTATCGTTATCACTACATCAAACACCAGGTGCAGCAGCCACAAATGCGACACCATCCAGATATATCCCTCCGGCATATTGCTGCGATAGCGCAGCATCTCATTGACCACATTCGTTCCCATCTGCATATCCATCAGAGAAAAAAACGCAACGCCCGGATTGGGGATCAATACCAATACTTCCTGCAAATACGGAAATGGTCGATTCCCCGAACTATCCACTCCCAAATATAAGAAAGCCAGCAGTACCAGCGTTCCAAAACACAACAGCCCAATCACCAAATACATCAGTACAATGGATACAATCGTTCTTTTGAAAATACAAGAAAAAAATACCGATACCGCGCCAACCATACATGCCGTACAAAGGACAAACACCAATAACAGCGCCAAATTCCCGATCGATACATTGCCAAAATAAAACGCAATGGCAAATACCGGAAGCGTTGCGAAAATCAACAGCAGCAGATATAACAGGGATGCCATCCATTTTCCCAAGATAATCGAAATCGGGCGCATCTTCGTCACCAACAGCAAATCTAGTGTTTGACGTTCCCGTTCCCCACTGATGCTGCCTGCCGCAATTGCAGGAACTGCCAGCATCACCAATCCCATCTGTACTGCCGCCAGTACCACATACAGCCACACCATGGCAGCAGGGTCAAAGGACATGTCATAGTTTTGGTACATCGCCAAATTGATGTATAGACATGCGCCAACTGCCGAAACTGCCAAAAAGACAACCAGTGCACCATACGTTTTCCAGCTGCGCATGGTTGTAATGGCTTCTCTGCGCAAAACCGGGTTCATCATTTGTCCTCGCCTCCTGTCACCTGCATAAAAATCTCTTCCAAATTTCCTTGTTTCTCCTGAAACGATAGAATTGGGATTTCTGCTTCTACCAACCGCCGCAAAATATCCGCCAGCATTTCGTCTGTTCCATCAAAATCAAAGGTAATATCTGCCACATTGGCTGTAATACCGCCCACGGCCGGCAGTTCTTGTAAAATCGCTACCACCCGTTCCACTTGTCCCAACGGGCGCACGCAGATCATGCGTTTCTGTGTCAGCTTCCGCATAATATCATGTACCGTCCCCTGGGCAGCCAGCGTACCATGGTGAATAATTCCCACTTCCGTACACATTTCCGCCAGCTCCGGTAAAATATGAGAACTGATGACAACCGTCTTGCCTAACGTTTGCAGCTGCTTAAGGACCTCTTTCATTTCTACTCTTGCACGCGGATCCAATCCGGAAGCCGGTTCGTCCAAAATCAGCAATGACGGATCATGTACCAAACTGCGCGCCAGACACAGCCGCTGTTTCATACCGCGGGAAAGTGCATCTACATAATCATTTTTCTTATGTGACAAGTCCACAATCTCCAACAAATTGTCGATAATCTCTCCTCGTTCCCGATAAGGGATTTCATAGGCACCCGCATAAAAATCCATATATTCCGTCACTTTCAAATTATCATATACACCAAAGAAATCCGGCATATATCCAATTTTCGCCCGCAGCATACGCGGATTTTTGGTCATATCCACATCTCCCAGCAAAATGCTGCCCTCTGTTGCCCGCAGCAATCCGGCCATCATCCGCATGGTTGTGGTTTTCCCCGCGCCATTCGGTCCCACAAAGCCATAAATACTGCCATCTGGAATGGTCAGGCTCAAATGGTCTACTGCCGTAAAAGAGCCATAGCGTTTTACCAACTGTTTCAACTCAAGCATAGAGCCCGCCCCCTTTCACGCGCATTGCCGGTGTATGTGCATATTCTCCGCCATACAAATACAGCCGCAACTGCACCTGATTGTTTTCATCCACATAATCCGCCGCCGCATACGCCTCCTCGGACAACACTTCCCATTGGGCAGTGCGTATATTATATATTTCGGTCGGTGCATATAGCCCATTGATATAATTCGCATCCGTCTGGAATTGGATTTCTTCCACCTTTACACCGTCACCAATGCGGTAGGTCAAGATGATTTCCTGATCTGCAGACATCATATTCCAAACTTCACAGATATTATTCCATGTATCATAGCTTAGGTTGTAGATTTGATTGGATGTATCCTCCGGATAGACACAAAAGGGCAGATCAAACGATTCTGTTTTGCTCAGTTCCTGTACAAAATCCACATAATACATGGTTAAACCCACTTCCCGCATCGCTTTTCCATTGAGATATTTGTTTCCTTGAAAGAGAGGCATATCCGAAAAGCCATAGAATGCAGAAATAATTTGCTTATCCTGCCATCCCATCCCGCCATACATCATTTCTCCTTCTTTTTGAGAAATCAAATCCGACTCCCTTGCCAAACGGTAGCCCTCTTCCATCGTCAGTCTGCCGCTGTTTACCTGTTGGCGCAGACTATCTGTACTGCCGGAAATCGCCGCGGTAATGCCATCATAATACCGTTGATTCCATTGATCTGCGTCAATTTCTTCGGAAACCTCCACGCTTCCGCCCGCCGGAAGCTCCCCGATGGGCAGGTACAGGTTCTCAATCCCAATATAGGCATCCACAAAATGGATATTAGTCTGATTGGTAACCGTCCCAATCACTGTGTTCCCATCCAGCCGCACATCAGACAATATGGAGCCTCCTACATCTACACTTGCTTTTGCCTGCAAGGAATTACTGCTCCATGCTGCCGTTTGATAGAACACCACTTCTGTGTCTGCACCAGTCATAATCTTATATTCCAGCGTTTCTGTATCTGCATTGCCGTTATACCAGCCTCTATCTATCTTTGGCTGTATCGGAAGGCTGTCTTCCGTGCGAAACGTAATATCTCCGCGCTGCGGTGTCTTGATTGTCATAGCAGCTACCGCTTCTCCAGTGGTACTGCCTTCTTTCAGTTCCACCATGGCAACCGTATTCAGCAGACTGTCCCGATACGCACTGTTCCCGGTCATCACAAAAACTACACCCATAAACGCTACCGATAACAGCGGAATACAAATCCATCCCCTTTCCCGTTTATCCTTTTTCTTCAGGAGCCAATACAGCCCTGGTCCTGCCAACAAGATATATACTGCTACTACACCAAAGAGCATGTGCATCGAAGAAGATGTCATTACCGGAAATTGTGCAGAAATATATTCCAGCTGTGGTAGGGAAGTATCTATCCCTTCTGTCGAAAACAAATCCGGGATCCATTGCAGATAATAACTGCGCAGCAATTGTGCCGCATTGCTCACATGGGAAAACGGCGTCAATCCCAACGCAAAATGATGGATCAAAACCGACCCGCTGCCATAAGGCAGCAAAGAGGTCAGCGCCGTACCTTCCTGACTGTTCCATACCGTAATTGCCTGCTCTGAAGAAATCTGCGCCAACGTCAGCGGTGATTCCAGCGCGACTGCAGTGCCATTCCACTCTGTAATGGCAGAGACCGAAGTACTTGCATTCACCGTTGCTTCTACAAAGTCCAGCCCGGAGAGGACTTTCTCCGCCTGCGGTCCTGTTCCCAGCACCAGTGTACCTCCTTGATCCACCCAATTTTGCAGCGCTGCTTTTTGGTCATCTCCCAAAGATTCCGTACGGTAATCATCAATCACAAGAATCCGGAAGTTCTGCATCACCTCTTGGGAATGTGGAAAAGAATCGCTGTCTAAAAAAAATACCGCACCTTTTTCTGTACCTTGATTTGCAGACAACGCGGATAAATACTGCACCTGTGACGGCTGTTCGGATAAAACACCCACAACCACTGCTTCCGGCGAAATCGCTTGGATTGGGATATTTTCCAAATAAACAACCTCGCCATTCTCATCCACCAGGCTGACTTCCAGATATTTGCGGATGGTATTCATCCCTAGTTCCATATTGACCTGTTTAGCCGCCCCTTCTTCCAATTCCAGTTTTTGTGCATAGATAGCATACTTCTGATATCCTGTATCACTATTTTCATAGGTGTAGGCTTTCACCTGCAATTCTCCGTAAAAGGGCTCTCCCAAATTGGTCACCGTCCCAAATACCGGCGTCATGCGCTCCACCACATAAGAACCGCCAAATCCAATCTCTAAGTCCATCTCAAACTGTCCCGCTCCAACTTCTTGGGACAACGGTGCTTCCCGCTCTGTTTCTTCTTCCTGCTGTACCTGTTCCACCGCCGCCTCTGCCGCAAACACCGGCGAGAGCAGCCCCAGCACCATAATCACCGAAATCACGATGGCAATCACGGAAAACATCCGCTTCTTCCAACGTTGCCTTTGCTGATATTTCATAGTCACCCTCCTGCCAAATTCCTCGTTTCTTTTGTTTTGCTGACCCTTTCTTTTTATTATAACAACCTCATTTTGGAAATGTTTTAACTCTTTCTTACAATTTCTTTCGGTTTTCTTTTAAGAGCAACTGTTCCGTCAATCCCATCTCCAGCAAAAAACGAGAAGGCTTCACCGGTTTGTCATAACGATTACGGGCAAAGGATAAAAATAAACGATCCTTCGTCCTGGTCAACCCTACATAAAACAACCGCCGTTCTTCTTCCAGATGCGCTCCTGCCTTGCTTTTTTCATACGGCAAAATTCCTTCCGCTAAAGATGGCAGGAAGACTGCCGTAAATTCCAACCCTTTGGCAGAATGCATCGTTGTCAGCGTGACTGTATGCTCCCCTCTGTCTGTTTTGCTGCTTTGTTTCTGCATTTGTGTGCTCATTTCTTCCAACCGTTTGCCGTATTGTGCAAAATCTGCGGTATCTTTTGCCGTTTCTGTCAATTCATCCGCAATTTCCATCCAATGAGACAGATTTGCCTTGCGATATGCCGCATATTCCATCAAATATTCATCATATCCTACCACATTGCGAATATATCGCAGTGCTTCATGAGGTGCACGGCGGCGAATCTGGGCAAGGTCTTCTTCTAAGCGCTCCAGTGGTTCCTGCTGCCACCTTTTCAAAGATGGACAGACTTGCAGGCTGCGCCTCAATCCATAGGGCATCTGCTCTGCTTCCATCAACAATTCTTTGCTGATATAACGCTTTGGTTTATTCAAAATTTGCAGCAGCGCCTGATCGCTGTCTGGATTTTCCGCCAAGAACAAATATGCCTGCAAATCCTTGGCAATCCAATGCTCGTATAGGTTTGTACCTCCATCTCGCAGCCAATAAGGAATTCCCTTGCGATACAGCGCACGGGCAAACGCACCGCCCTGCACATTGGTGCGGTATATCACCGCCATCTCCTCCCACGGAATCCCCTGCGCGCCAAGCCGCAGAATTTTATTCGCTACCACTTCTGCCTCTTCCGCTCCATCTTCCGCTGTAAAGACATTGATTTTATCACCCAAATCTCGATTGCCTCGCATATGCTTTTCGTAACGGCAGGTATTTCTGCCAATTACCTGCTCTGCCAATCGAATGATCCGTTCAGACGAGCGATAATTGACATTCAAGATCACCTGTTTGGTTTTGGGATAATCCTTTGGAAAACGCAGCATAAAATCTGGTCTTGCACCTCGAAATCCATAGATACTCTGATCGTCATCTCCTACAACAAACAAGTTGTTTTTCGGCGCCGCCAACAACCGCAGACAATCATACTGCGCCCGGTTCACATCCTGGAACTCGTCCACCAAAATGTACTCATATCGTGACTGCCAGTATATCCGTTGCTGTTGCTCTTGCTGTAATACTTCCCAGCATTCTGTCAGCATATCGTCAAAGTCAATTTTCCCCTCCTGTTTTTTATATGCCGCATATGCCTGCGCCATTTGCCCAAATTCTTCCCGCGGTATCCCTTCTGGTTGAAATTGTTCCAATGTCAGCAGTTCGTTTTTCATCAAAGAAAGCTGCTGCAAAAACTGTTGTATGTATTCTTCCGCATCTGCGCTGTCCACCTGCATCTGCGTAAAAATACCGCGTAACGCCCGTTGCTTCTGCTCTTCCTTGAGCACCTGATCCACATGATACCCCCGAGCCCTGCGCAAAATACGGAAAAATGCACTGTGAAACGTACCAAATACTATGCCCGTCCGCATCGATAAAGCAGCAAACCGTGTTTTCATCTGTTCTGCCGCCGCTTTTGTAAACGTAATGACCAAAATCCGATGCGGCGGCACCTGCAGCTCTTCCGTCAAATAACGAATCCGATGCACAATGACGGTGGTCTTGCCGCTGCCCGGTCCGGCAAGTACCAACATTGGTCCCTGCTTATGGGTAATCGCCGTAATTTGGTTGGGATGAAATGCTTGTGCCATGGATTTACTCTCCTTCTTGTGTGACTGCTTTCAGTATATCATATTTCTTTCATTGTCAGTATGATCGCTGTATAAATTCCTCGTTTCTTTTTCTGGGATTTCATGGTTTTCAGCTTGTCAAACGTGGGGATTTATATTAAAATCCCTAAAGAGGTCAAATTTTTCAGGAGGTGAAACAATGAATATCGGCATCTTTTCCGATACCTATTTCCCGCAGTTAAACGGTGTGGCAACCTCCATCCAAACACTGCGGCAGGAATTGGAAAAAAGAGGGCATCAAGTTTATATTTTTACGCCGTATGACCCGCGCCAGGCGCGAGAAAACGACGGTCATATTTTTCGGCTTCCCAGCATGCCCGTTTTATTTGTTCGAAATTATCGAGGCTGCTTCGTCTGCCCGCCTCATATCTTGCATAAGATCAATCAACTGCATTTGGATATTGTCCATACACAAACAGAGTTTTCCTTAGGGCTGTTGGGCAAAGTGATCTCTACCACCCACGGCATACCCATGGTACATACATATCACACCATGTATGAAGACTATGTTCATTATATCGCCAGAGGGCATTTGATCTCTCCAGAAGGCGCTAGAGAATTTAGCCGCTTTTTCTGCAATACCGCCATGGCAGTCATTGCACCGTCTCAGAAAACAGAATCACTGCTGCACAGTTATGGCGTACAAAAACCCATTTCTGTCATTCCTACCGGCATTGACACGACGCATTTTCGCAAATCCAATTATACGCCGGCAGAAATACTAGAATTAAGGCATTCGCTGGGACTGCAAGCGGATACACCTGTCATTCTTTCCATTGGGCGTATCGCCAAAGAAAAAAGCATTGACCTGATCATCGGTGCACTGCCCGAGCTGTTGCAGCGACTACCTCAGACAAAAATGGTTATTGTCGGAGAAGGAAACGAAACAGAAAACTTGCATCAATATGGCAATTCTCTGGGAATCGGATCGCATCTGATCTTTACCGGCGGTAAATCCTGGCAAGAAATTGGAAAATATTATCAGTTGGGCGACGTCTTTTGCAGTGCGTCACTATCGGAAACACAGGGACTGACATTTGCCGAATCCATGGCTGCCGGTATCCCAGTTGTTGCTCGCCGCGATCCCTGTATCGCCAATATCATTACAGACGGAAAGACTGGTATGCTCTTCGACCATCCAGAAGAATTGCCCGATCTGTTATATCATATCTTAACGGATCAACCGCTGCGGGAAAAACTTTCTGCCGCCGCACAGCATGCCATGGAAGCACTGTCTGTGGAGGCATTTGGCGACCATGTAGAAGCTTTGTATCAAAAAGTCGTTGCCGAAAACGCCCATATGGAACGTATTCCCATGCCTGCACTTCCATTGGTCATCGGCGCCAGAGCAGCAGGGCAAATTTCCCGCCTTCCGGTCAAATTAGTACGCAGGAGCCTGTCATACTCCGCGCATTTGGCAGAAAAATTTCCCTTCCTGCCCAAAAACAAATCCTGATCAAAACTGTTCACCGATTTCTTCGCAGGAAAGGTTTTGTAGTACAGACACCTTTCTCTGCGAAGGAATCCAGAACTTTTTAGAAAAATCTAAAATTTGAATTTTTTTCTTGACAATTCATTGGAATTGTTGTATGATATCTCTTGCAGTATCGTGTGAGTGTAGCTCAGCTGGATAGAGCGTCTGACTACGGATCAGAAGGTCGCGTGTTCGAATCATGTCACTCACACTGGCTCGTCGTAATGATTTGCGACGAGTTTTTTTATTTCCATTGTAATATGCAGCGCTTACACAATCGACCGCTCTCTATACTTATCAAAATCCCCTGTGCTTCTCCTGTTTGGCTGCAAGCATTCTTCTCATCGCTCGTTTTCCCCTATCTGCTTCTTCCCATCAGAAACTATGGATTTTCACCGTTCTCCTTAGAAATCGTTGCTCGCAGCGGTTCTTTTTGTATTCATACAACCTCCATCCAAAGTCTCACTTTTTGCTCCATAACTGCCGCAAAATGTTTCACCGAATCCAAAGTTGCTATCATTGCCTGCCAATCTCACTTTTTGTATTTCCTATCCTTCTTTTGTAAATCAGCTATTCCCATGCCGCCAACTGCTTCCTTAATGAATGGCATGCAAAAAAGCAGAGAGAAATCCGGGGGTTCCCATATGTTCTCTCTGCCTTCTACATCCTTGCATCATTTGATACCGCTGCGGTACTCCGCAAATAACCGGATGTCTTTATCGATCCACTACCGGGATCTCATCTTCCGACCATGCTTCCATATTGTGACTGAACAAATACTTCTTGGTTTCCGCCACAACCACGCCGCTCAGACCAAGCAGTGCAATCAAGTTCGGAAGCGCCATCAGCGCATTCAAAATATCCGCAATATTCCAAATCAAATCCAGGCTGACTACCGATCCAATCAATACAACCAGTGTAAAAATAATACGGAAAGGCATAATTGCCTTTGGTCCGCACAGATATACCCAGCATCTTTCCCCATAATAACTCCAACCAAGAATCGTGGACCATGCAAAGGTAATCAAACCAACTGTTAATACAATCGGTCCAATGACAGGAATATTTGCAAATGCTGCCGAAGACAAATCACCGCCGGATAACCCTGCCATCCCTTCCGGATTTTTCATAATAGAAGATACCAAAACCAAACCGGTCAACGCACAAACAATTACCGTATCCCAAAATACGCCAGTCATCGCAATTAAACCCTGACGAACTGGATTTCTGGTAGATGCGGCTGCATCCACAATGGGCGCTGAACCCAAGCCGGCTTCATTGCTGAACAAACCGCGGACAATTCCAAAGCGAATTGCCAGCATGACTGTAGAACCAATGAATCCGCCGCCGGCTGCATGCGGTGTAAAAGCGCTGGTAACGATCAGCTTTACTGCCGCTCCAACAAATTCCCGATTCAAAATCAGAATTAAAATACAGCCAATGATATAAAAACCTGCCATAAACGGCACCAGCTTTTCGCATACTCTTGCGATGGATTTTACTCCGCCGATGATAACCACGCCAGTGGCAATCGTAATGATCAGACCTGTAATATGCGGAGATACACCAAAGGTATTGTTTACCATATCGCTGATAGAATTGCTCTGTGTCCTGTTACCGATTCCAAAGCAGGCAAGCCCTGCAAACAGCGCGAACAATACCCCCAGCCATTTTAGATGCAGCCCTCTTTCCAGCGCATACATGGGTCCGCCAATCATTGCGCCGTCCTTGCCTTTTACTCTGTATTTTACAGCCAACACCGCTTCACTGTATTTTGAAGCAATCCCAAAACAGCCAGTCAGCCACACCCAAAATACAGCGCCAGGACCGCCAGAAGCAATTGCGGTTGCAACACCGACAATATTTCCAGTCCCAATGGTTGCCGCCAATGCAGTTGCTAACGCGCCAAACCCGGATACATCGCCTTCCCCTTCCCTATCAGGAGTAACAGACAGCTTCATTCCCTGAAACATGTATCTCTGAATCACACGCGTACGGATGGTTAAGAAAACATGTGTGCCAAACAGCAGCAGCAACATGATCGGACCCCAAACCACAGCTTGAATATCAGAAATGATACTCACAAAACACTCCATATGTAATTCCCTCCCTTAAAACAGTATGGATCTTTCCTGTTTGAAATGTGCTGCAAAACCGCAGCTTCTACAATTCATTTTTCGAATAACATGATTATTTATCAATCGTATATTATCCATATTTTATAAGTTTTTGCTATCATTTATTAAAATCTTAATCCCATTCTTACATCAAAACAGCAAAATATATAAAAAATAATTCTATTTTTCAACTATTTTACAGCAAATTTTCTTTGTCCATCTAACATTTTCTGTTCTCTTTATCAATTATAGCCCAAATTGTAAAACTCTGCAATAAAGACGATATTCTCCATCAGGATATTTTGCTTTCTATATGCCCTTTCTTTCCTTCCATTACGTTCTCTTTCGCAACTTTTAATGTGCACTTTTTTGCTCTCTCCAGTCCGACAGAACAACCGATCCGATCATTCTTCTCTCCTTTGCATCCCATGATTCTTCTCTGTTCCATTTCACTTTCCCCGCTTTTGGGAATAGCCCTACGATTTCTTTTCCAAATTGTTATTTTTCAGAACGTAATCGAAATTGCAGCTTGACCGGATTATGATCGGAATATTGATATTCTGTATCCACTACTTGGATTTCTTCACAAATCACATTATCAGAAATCAGAAATCCATCCACAGTAACCTGACAGGAATGCAGCGGGTCATAGGGAATATCCGTTTTTCTGGTGCTGTAAGGCATCTGGCGCTGCTTTTGTTTTGGAATGGTGTCCATGGCGACAGAAAATCCCTCTGGAAGCCATTGTCTGGGAAACGCATGCGCCCAACTATGTTGCTGTTCTTCTTGTTCAACATTCTGACACATATCATGATTGAAATCTCCGCCGCAGATGACATAATTTCCCAACCTTCTCTGCCTCTGCATTTCTTTTGCCAACATATCAACTTGTCCCCTTCGTACCGTTTGATCATGTCCATATGCCGACAAATGTACATGAAACAAAACGCATTGTTTCCCGTTTTCCACAGATACGCTTGTCATCGTATAGCATCGATCCAAATCCAATAGCTTTCGCCAACCGGATGCCACCGGAAGCTTCCTCCGGACAGCACCGTGTAGCGGATATGCAGAAAAAAGCGCCATACCAGACAGCGATTTTCCGTGCGGTTCCCATGGCGGAACCAACCAATACACAGAGTCATAATTCACTGCAAACATATGATCATAGTGAAGAAAGCATGTGTTCAATAAATCATATTCGTTCACATGGTGACTGCGTGTCGCAGAAAGATCCACTTCCTGAAACATCACAAAATCCGGTCGCAGCTTCGCTGCCGCTTTTCCAGCCCCTTTGACACATCGCCGCACACTCTGCGCGCTTTTGGCTACGGCATGTCTGCCGCCGTCCATAAAAAATGTAAATTCCGGCGTATAAGCCCCAAATCCAATATTGTAACTAACCGCCGTATAAGGCGTTTCCACCGCCAACAAACGCTGTTTTGCTCCCTTTTGTATCTGCAACGGCTGTCGGTCTTTGATTCGCCGGTATCCATGGCATACATATATGCCGTAGCCTGCCGCTGCTGCCAAAACCAATTTACAGCACTGCTTCATTGCTTTCTTCCCATCCATGCATTTTCCTCCTTTAGTTCCGATAAACACATTTCCCTGCCAAAATGGTTGCTCGAACCTTTGTATTGCACCATGCTTCGCCCTCCAGTTCCATCGGATTTTCATCCAAAACTACGAAATTCGCCAGCTTCCCTGCCCGAATACTGCCTTTTTCCGCTTCTTCTCCATACTGCTTTGCCACAGAGAGCGTCACTGCCTGTAATGCTTCATAGGGAGAAATTCGCTGTTCTCCCCCCAATTTCCTGCCGCCTCTTGTTTTTCTCTCTACCGCATACCCCATCGTTTCCAATATATTCGGCGTTACCACCGGCGCATCCGTATGCAGGGTAAAGGGTATCCCATACTGCTGTGCCCATCCTGCCGCACTGATGTTCCTTGCTCTGTCCATCCCCAGATTTGCAATATGCACTTCGCCCCAATGATACACATGCGCCGGAAAAAATGAAGGAATTACTTCCAATCGTGCCAATTCGGTCATTTGATCCGCCCGTAAAATTTGCCCGTGAATCAATACTGGTCGCAGTGCCGGTCCCCATTGCGCTTTCACGCGCGAATAGACCCGTAAATATTGATCTGTCGCTGCATCCCCATTGGCATGTGCCAACAACTGCTGCCCCCTTTGGATCGCATATGTCATTTTTGCTTCCAATGCATCCTCTGTCCAAATCGGCAATCCTCTCGTACCATCTGTATATGGACGCGTCACCCATGCCGTTTTGCTTTGCGGAGAACCATCCAGCAACACCTTATATCCGCCAATCCTGAAATGATGATGATATTTGCCCCTACAATGCGGGAATGCATCCACTCCTTCTGGATCGTTTTTCAAATCTACATATGCCACAACATCCATCCACAATTGCTCCCGCTGATACAGTTCCTGGTAAATGTCATGAATTTGCTTCACAAACATCCCTTCCTGTGCTGTTGTAATACCATAAGAAGCATAGTATCGCTGTGCCTGCCCGAACGCAGCCAGCAGCGCATTCTGATCCGGCAATGGAATGTGCTCCAGCGCCTGTAAAAAAGCGTTTTCTTCCAGCAAGCCATTCTCATAATCTATGGTTCCACCTGCAGGGCTTTGGCTTTCGACCGTTATGCCCAGAACCGCCAGCCCTTTGCTATTAAACACACCGCTATGCCCCGAAATATGCTGCAGCACCAACGGATATGCCGCTGTGATCCGATCAAGAAACCTCTTTGATGGCAGACGTCCTTCCTGCATAATCCCATGGTCGGCGCCCGTTGCCACGACCCATTGTCCTTCTCGCGGTGCATTTTGCCGCAAAAATCGCTGGATTTGCTCCGCGATTTCCGCAAAACTGTGTGCGTTTGACACATCTGCCTGCAGCATGCCATTTGCCACTCCCATAAGATGTCCATGGCTATCCAAAAACGAAGGCAGCATGGTCTTTCCATTCAAATTGACGATATGATCCGCTTCTTTTTCCAGTGCATCTCTTCGCCCAACGGCGAGAATATATTTCCCTTCTGTCAATACTGCTTCTGCAGTAGGATATGCTCGCTCCATTGTCACAATGGTTCCATTGGTATATAGTCTTTTTTCCATATTTTCCTCCCAAATTCCATCCTTCCCAATCAGTATAAGCAGGCACAGCGGCATCTCGTCCCATTCTGCTTCTAAAACGTCTGTACTTCCAGCACTCCGTCTACCGCACCAACCGTACGCCTGTTTCTTATCCGCATCCATTTCCAAAAGGATAAACTCCGCTATCTCGTTATGATCGTAGACCTCCGCTTTCTTTCACAGAACAGATGTACTTCTGATTTTCCCGCATTCTGTAGATAACAGTATCCTCATTGCCTTTATTGGGTCGTTCCATGCTGCTATATGCTGTTTTTCCAATATATTTTCCTGTATTTTTGTTTTTCTATTCTTTCTTAATATACCGCAAAACCGTATTTATTTACGTCTATTTACGTTTTTTGCAAAATCATCCGATTGGCTTAGATTTCGCCCGCTGATATCTCTGCAAGCTGCTTTTTCTTGCAGCCAAATAAAAAACAGCATTTGATTTCAGTATATTCTATTTCGTAGGAATACACCGAAAAACAAATGCTGCAGTCTTATTTCCGCTTTCCAAAACCGCCTTATTTCACAAGCCGATACCTATTGCTTTTGAGTCTGCCTCTGCGAAAACAACCAAATCGTCCAAACCTCACTCTGTGTACTGCTATAATGACATCTCCCTCCTGCCATCGTTCTGCCATTTTGCAATAACGGAATTCATCGCCGCACAAAAAACGCGGACGGTATCGGATACCGTCCGCGTTTTTTGCCTTCAATCCGCTTACTGTCCGCAGTGACCACCGCAATGATGATCATGATCTGCGCAATGCTCATGGTCATGGTCATGATGATGACTGCATTCTACCCCTGCGTCAAAGGATAATGTCCCAGCCAAATATGCTTCCACTGCTTCTTTTGCATCGCCCGTC
>ERZ1643247.1053-NODE-1053-length-27980-cov-8.096365_pt1 | contig 27980 bp, 27 predicted proteins | sample MGYA00579264_ERZ1643247 | MGnify/ENA primary metagenome ERZ1643247 (study PRJEB29033, sample SAMEA4952262) | chicken gut metagenome | biome: Broiler Chicken; feature: Gastrointestinal Tract; material: Caecum | place: Ireland | collected 2018 | study: Broiler... | reverse complement strand
CGAAAGCGCCTCTTTAAAGGCGACCGCCTTGCCCGCGATGACGTGCATGAGCGGGCCGCCCTGCGTGCCGGGGAACACCGCCTTGTCGATCGCCTTGGCGTACTGTTCCTTGCACATGATCACGCCGCCGCGCGGGCCGCGCAGCGTTTTGTGCGTGGTCGTGGTCACGATATCCGCATACGGCACGGGCGAAGGGTGCAGCCCCGCCGCGACCAGCCCCGCGATGTGCGCGATGTCGACCATGAGCAGCGCCCCGACCTTGTCCGCGATCTCGCGCAGCTTGGCAAAGTCGATGACGCGCGGATACGCCGACGCACCTGCGACGATCATTTTCGGCTTGGCTTCAACGGCGATGCGCTCCAGCTCGGCATAGTCGATGCGCTCGTCCTTTTCGGAAACGCCGTAGGGCACGACCTTGAAGTACTTGCCCGAAATGTTGACGGGCGAGCCGTGCGAAAGGTGCCCGCCGTGCGAAAGGTTCATGCCGAGGATGGTATCGCCGGGGGTAAGCAGCGCAAAGTACACCGCCGTGTTCGCCTGCGCGCCGCTGTGCGGCTGCACGTTCGCGTGTTCGCAGCCGAAGAGCTGTTTGCAGCGCTCGATGGCGAGGTTTTCGACGATGTCCACATACTGGCAGCCGCCGTAGTAGCGCTTGCCGGGCAGGCCTTCGGCGTATTTGTTCGTGAGGTGCGAACCGACCGCCGCCATCACCGCGGGGGAAACGAAGTTTTCGCTCGCGATAAGCTCGATGTTGTCCCTCTGGCGGGAAAGTTCCAGGCGCATCGCCTCGTATACTTCGGGGTCGGCGTTTTGTATCGTGGTCATGTCGATCATAAGTACATTCTCCGTGGAAGTTTATTTTGTATCATTATACCGCAAACGCGCGGAATTGACAAGAAAACGAGCCGCGGCGCGCAAATTTTTTTGCGCGCCGCGGAAAAACCGAGCCGTTTATTCCCTTTCCGCCATCGGGTACCGCCGCGCGTCCTCCTCGCAGACCTGCCGCAGCACCCTGCACGGCACGCCCGCCGCCACCACGTTTGCGGGAACGGAGCGGGTGACCACGCTCCCCGCGCCGATAACGGCATTGTCGCCGATGGTCACGCCCGCGAGGATGACCGCCCCTGCGCCGATCCATACGTTGTTGCCGACGGCGATCGGCTTGGCGACTTCGTACCCCGCCTTCCGCAGCTGCGGGTCGACGGCGTGCTCGGCAGTCGTAAAGACGCAGTCCGGCGCGATGAACACGTCGTCGCCGAAGGTGATTTTTGCGCCGTCCTGCATGGTCACGTTGCGGTTGGCGTAAAAACGGTCGCCCACTTCGATGTTATAGCCGTAGTCGCAGCAAAAGGGCGCCACGACCGTAACGTCCTTCCCCGTCCTGCCGAAGAGCCTGCGCAAAAACCGCCGCTGCCTGCGCAGGGCGGCGGGGCGGATGCGGCTGTACCTGCGGCACTTTGCGCGGCAGGCGTTGACCGCCCTTTCATAAGCGGGATCGCCGCTCCCCCGAAAGAATACGCCGACGGGGACGTAAGGCCTCTGTTTCATGGCGCACCTCCGCGTGCGGCGCGGGGCAATGCCCCGCGCCGCACAGACCGTTTTTGCTTAAATATGCTTTTCGATGAATTCCTTCATGGCGGACTGCGGCACGAAGCCGACGTTCTTGCCCGCGAGCGCGCCGCCCTTGAACACCATCACGCACGGGATGCTCATGATCGAGTATTCGCGCGCGAGATCGGGGTTGTCGTCCACGTCGATCTTGACGAATTCCGCCTGCCCTTCGAACTCTTCCGAAAGTTTTTCCATCACGGGCGCGAGCATGCGGCAGGGACCGCACCAGGTCGCCCAGAAATCGACGACGAGCGTCTTTTTTTCCTCCATTGCCGCGCGGAACGCCGCGCCGTCAAAGGTCTTTACCATGTTCGTTTTCCTCCACGTTTTTGATAGTATGTGCGCCGCCGCCCTCTTCCGATACGGCGGGAACCTCCGTTTTTTCTTCTGCCTGCTCTTCCGCGCTTTCCGCGTCCGTTTCCGCACCTGCCGCGTCCGTCTCCGCGGCGCATTTTGCACCTTCGGGCTGCGCGGGGCAGACTTCGACCACTTCCATGCCGAACCCGCGCGAACGGGCGAGCAGTTTATCGATGGCGAACACCGCGCCGAACCCGAGCGCCAGCCCGCCCAGGCACAGGAGGACGATGTACAGCTCTTCGAGCTTGCACAGCGCGCCGATCAGCACCCCCGCGCCCGCAAGCAGGACGGGCACGATGTACGCAAAAAAGGAAGCGAGCGTGCGGTTGTCCTTTTCCGCCTGCACGATCACCGTGTCCCCTTTTTTTGCGCCAGCGGCGTTGAGCGCCTTGACTTTGACGCGGCTTTTGCCCGCTTTGAAGGCGCAGACCTTGCACCCTTCGCAGGCGGGCGATTTTTCGATCTGCAAAACGGCGATCTTCCCCGCCGTTTTCAGAACGGTTGCGCGCTCCCTCATATGCGCTCCCGCAGATACGCCGCCACGTTTTCCCTGGCGATGCGTTCGGATGCGGAGGTCTGCATGTCTTTGACGGTGTATTCCCCGCTCGCAAGCTCGTCCGCGCCGATGACGACGACGAACCGCGCGCCGATCTTGCCCGCATACTTGAACTGCGCCTTGACGGAGCGGGAAGCGTGGTCGACGTCCGCCGAAAGGCCCGCCTGCCGCAGCTCGTTCGCGAGCGCAAAGGCGGCGCGCCTGCCCTCCTCGTCCAGCCCCGCGACGTACGCCGTGAGCAGCGGTTCGGCGGGAACGGACTTGCCCGTGTTTTCGAGCACCAGCAGCATGCGTTCGATGCCGCTGCCGAATCCCACCGCGGGCACGGACGGGCCGCCTAAGTTTTCGATGAGGGTATCGTACCTGCCGCCGCCGAGCACCGTGCCCTGCGAACCGATCGCCGTAGACACGAACTCAAAGACGGTCTTGGAATAGTAATCCAGCCCGCGCACCAGCTTGGGATTGAGCTTGTACGGAACGCCGCAGCCGTCCAGAATGCTTTTGAGCGCTTCGAAGTGTTCGCGGCACTCGTCGCACAGAAAGTCGACGGACTTCGGCGCGCCTTCGTTGATCTTCGCACACGCCTCCTCCTTGCAGTCGAGGATGCGCAGCGGGTTCTTTTCAAACCGCGCGTTGCAGGTCGGGCACATTTCGGAAAGGTGCGGGCGAAGGTACTCTCTGAGCGCCTCGTTGAACCTGGGGCGGCAGTGCTTGCAGCCGATGCTGTTTAGGTTCAGCTCCACCCCTTCCACGCCGAGCGCGCGGATGTAGTCGCGCGCGAGCAGGATGACCTCCGCATCCGTTTCCGGGCCCTTTCCGCCGAAGATCTCCACGCCGAACTGGTGGTGTTCGCGCAATCTGCCCGCCTGCGGGCGCTCGTAGCGGAACACGGGGGTCAGATAGTACATTTTGAGGGGCAGCACGCCGCCCGCCAGCCCGTTTTCGATGAACGCGCGCACGACGCCCGCCGTACCTTCGGGCTTTAAGGTGATGCTGCGCTCGCCCTTGTCGAGGAAGGTGTACATCTCCTTGTTGACGATGTCCGTCGTATCGCCCACGCCGCGCAAAAACAGTTCGGTATGCTCGAACGTGGGGGTGCGGATCTCTCTGAGCCCGTACAGCGCCGCGATGCGCCGCGCCGTGTTCTCGACAAAATGCCACTTGTATGCCTCGGAAGGCAGAACGTCTTTGGTTCCTTTGGGGATGTTTATCATAAAAAAACCTCGTTCACGAAAAAAGTTTTGAAAGAGACAAAACTTTTTTCCGTGATTTGAGAGACAACCAAATGTTCGCCGCGGCAAAGCGCGGCTCTGCATTTGTTTTTCTCTCTGCGCGCAATCTTTAAGGGCTTCTCCTATTAAAAAATTGCGCGCATTCACTCTTTCCGGATTGAGCCGCAGGTATGCGGCAAATTGAGTGCGCTTATTCAAAATGCGATTTTGAAACGCGCAATAAAATCATTTCAATAATAACTCGCGCAAGCAAAACCACGCTTTTGCGTTAGCGCAACCCTATTTGGCAATGCCTTGCCTCTTGCAGGAAAGGTGAAGCCGCACGATTTCTTTAATGGTGTGCCCTAAATCATCGTGCGGCGAGGAAAACCTCCGCCATCTCGAACGCAGTGAGAGTGGCGGGGTTGTCCTCAAATCGCAGGATTTCGCAGGCAGCAGCCTGCCGAGAAATCCGCGAGCCCCTTATAACACATATTTCTTCAGATCCCTGTTGCGGATGATCTTTTCAAGGTGCTCGTCGACGTACTTTTTGTCGATGTTCACCGTGACCGTCGGGTAATCCCCGCCCGCGTTGAAGGAGATATCCTCGAGGAGGTACTCCATGACCGTGTGCAGGCGGCGCGCGCCGATGTCTTCGCTGGTCGCGTTCATATCCGCGGAGATCTGCGCGATCTCTTCGATCGCGTCGTCGGTAAATTTCAGATCGATGTTGTCCACGCCGAGAAGTTTCCCGTACTGCGACGTGATCGCGTTCTGCGGCTGGGTCAGGATCTTCATGAAGTCCTCTTTGGTCAGGCTCTGCAGCTCCACGTTGATGGGGAAGCGCCCCTGCAATTCGGGGATGAGGTCCTCCACCTTCGAGATATGGAAAGCGCCCGCCGCAATAAAGAGGATGAAGTCCGTTTTGACGGGCCCGTACTTGGTCATGACCGTGCTGCCCTCGACGATGGGCAGGATGTCGCGCTGCACGCCCTCGCGGGAGACATCCGCCCCGCCGCGGTTCTCTTTGCCCGCGATCTTATCGATCTCGTCGATGAAGATGATGCCCTGCTCTTCCGCGCGGGAGAGCGCCTCGCTCGTGAGCGCGTCGTTGTCAATGAGCTTTTCGCTCTCTTCGCCGATGATGTACTGCATCGCGTTTTTCACGCTCATCTTGCGGCGTTTTCTCTTTTTGGGGAGCATATCCCCGAAGATGCTGCCGATGTTGATCTCCGCGCCGCCGGGCACGAGCTCCATGGGTTTGGGCGTATCCGCGACTTCGATCTCGATCTGCAGACTGTCGAACTTGCCCGCGCGCAGATCTTCCAGAAGGCGCGCGTCGAACACCTCTTTCGCAAGCTCGCCGCGCTCGCTCTTTTTCATGTCCGACAGCACGGCGACGATCTTGTTTTCGGCAACGCCGCGCGCTTTTTCAGACACTTCGCGCATCTTCTCTTCGCGCACGAGGCGGATGGAGCACTCCACGAGGTCGCGGATCATGCTCTCCACATCCCTGCCGACGTAGCCCACTTCCGTGTATTTGGTCGCTTCGACCTTGATGAACGGCGCCTTGACGAGCTTTGCAAGCCTGCGCGCGATCTCCGTTTTGCCGACGCCCGTAGGCCCCTTCATGATGATGTTTTTGGGCGTGATCTCCTCGCGGTCGGCTTCGGAGAGCCGGCTGCGGCGGTAGCGGTTGCGCAGCGCGATGGCGACGGCGCGCTTCGCTTCGTCCTGCCCGATGATGTATTTATCCAGTTCGTTTACGATTTGTTTGGGTGACAGATGATTCATAATGGTTTACCCCTCCTTCTGTGTTCCGATGCGGCGCCCCAAACGCGGAAGTCCGCGCTCTGCAAAAAGCCTCCGCTCCCGGAACCCCTTCTATCAGACCGTTTCGACGACGATATGATCGTTCGTGAACACGCAGATCTCGCTCGCGATCTTAAGCGCCTTGTAGGCGATCTCCTCGGCGGGATACTGCGTCTCCTGCATGAGCGCGCGCGCCGCCGCGAGCGCATAATTGCCGCCGCTGCCGATCGCGCAGACGCCGCCGTCCGGCTCGATGACTTCGCCGTTGCCGCTGATGATCAGAAGCTGATCCTTGTCGGCGACGATCATCATCGCTTCCAGCCTGCGCGGCAGCTTGTCATTGCGCCACAGCTCGGCAAGCTCCACCGCCGAGCGCATGAGGTTGCCCGAAAACTTGTTCAGCATCCCCTCGAACTTTTCGGAAAGCGAAAAGGCGTCCGACACCGACCCCGCAAAGCCGAGCACGACTTTGCCGCCGTAAATGCGGCGCACCTTTACCGCGCTGTTTTTGAAAATGACGCTCTCGCCCATGGTGACCTGTCCGTCCCCCGCGATCGCCGTCTTGCCGTCCTTTTTGACGGCGCAGATGGTTGTTCCCCTGAATTCAGGCATAGGTTTGTACCTCCTTTTTTACTCCTGTATGCCGGCAGCGTGCGCCGCCAGCTCTTTTGCGCGCGCCATGGCGCGTTCGGCAAACATGCGGCGCTTTTTCGCCTTGTCGCGCACGTCCTCGCCGAGCGGGCGCAGGATGCCGTAATTCGCGTTCATGGGCTGGAAATCTTCGTTCGGCGACGAAATGTACTGCGCCAGCGCGCCCGTGACTGTTTCGTCTGTCCAGTCAAGGGGCTGCTTCCCCTTCAGCCTGCAATACACATTCATCGCCGCGGCGATGCCGCTGCCCGCGCTTTCGACGTACCCTTCGACCCCCGTCAGCTGCCCTGCAAAATACAGCTGCGGGAATTTTTTGCACGAATAATCCGCGTTGAGGACGTTCGGCGAATCGAGATAGGTGTTGCGGTGCATGACCCCGTAGCGCAGAAACTCCGCGTTTTTGAGCGCGGGGATCATGCGGAACACGCGCGCCTGTTCGCCGAATCTGAGGTTGGTCTGAAAGCCCACGAGGTTATACGCCGTGCCCGCCGCGTTTTCCTTGCGCAGCTGCACCACCGCGTACGGGCGCTTTCCGTTTTGGTCGTACAGCCCGACGGGCTTCATCATGCCGAAGCGCAGGCTGTCTTTCCCGCGCGCCGCCATGATCTCGGCGGGCATGCACCCTTCGAACACGTCGCGCTTGTCGAAATCGTGCACGAGCGCCCGTTCCGCACCCGCAAGCGCGGCGGCGAACGCCTCGTATTCCTCTTTGGTGAGCGGGCAGTTCACGTAGTCCCCGCTCCCCTTGCCGTAGCGGTCGGCGATAAACGCCTTCGTAAAGTCCACGCTCTCCGCCGCGACGATGGGCGCCGCCGCGTCGAAAAAGTGCAGCCCCTCGCCCAGCTTTTTGCGGATGTCCTCCGCCAACGCGCCGAAGGTGAGCGGCCCCGTCGCCACGATCGCAAACCCTGCTTCGGGCAGCTCTGTGACTTCGCGCGTTTCGCAGGAAATGTTCGGGTGCGAACAAACTTTCTGCGTGACGTACGCCGAAAACGCCGCCCTGTCCACCGCAAGCGCGCCGCCCGCGGGCACGCGGGTCTTTGCCGCCGCCTCCATCGTGAGCGAGCCGAATACGCGCATCTCCTCTTTCAAAAGTCCGCACGCGTTGCCGTATGCGTCGTCGCTCTTCAAAGAGTTGGAACACACGAGTTCCGCGAACCCGTCCGCCGTATGCGCGGGCGAACGCTTCTGCGGCTTGCCGTCGATAAGGCGCACCTTTACGCCGCGCTCTGCCAGCCAATACGCCGCTTCGCACCCCGCCAGCCCCGCGCCGACGACGATGACTTCCTGTTCCATTCCGCATCCTCCCGCGCAAGGTTTGGCACTGTTCTCCTTTAAATGTTAGCACTCTTATTTAAAAAGTGCTAAATGCATTATACCGCCGCTCCCCCGTCTTGTCAACGGTTTTGCGGGAATTTTCCGAAAAAAATTTATGCGGGCGGGGGCAATGCTTCCCCGCCCGTACGGTCATTCCTCTCCGTTTTTGCTGTGCCCGGTCTGTTCCCCGCGTGCGGCAGGCTCCTCCGCCTCTGCTTCGCGCGTGTACTTGCACGAGGAGCAGCGGATCTGTTTGCCGCGCCTGATAAGGTATTTGCCGCATTCGGGGCATTTTTCGCCCGTGGGCAGGTCCCAGCTCATGAACTTGCACTTGGGGTACGCCGAACAGCTGTAATAGATCTTGCCCGCCTTGCTCTTCATGCGGCGGGTCGGCGCGCCGCATACGGGGCAGGTGCCCGCAAGCTCGGCGATGGGCTGGCTGCTGCCGCATTTGGGGCAGCTCAGGTACTTGCCGTACCGCCCCTTGCGGTAGATCATGAATTCCCCGCATTTGGAGCATTTTTCTTTGGAAACTTCGCTCTCGTAGGGCAGGATGGCGTTGCATTCGGGGTAGTTGGGGCAGGCGAGGAACTTGCCGTACTTGCCGCTCTTGACGACCATGTTCGCGCCGCACTTGGGGCACTTGGTCGCCGTCACTTCCGCGCCCTCGCTTTTGATGTTCGAGCAGGCGGGGTAGTTGGAGCAGGCGAGGAACTTGCCGTACCGCCCGTTGCGGCGGATCATGGGGTGCCCGCACTTCTCGCACAGGATGTCCGTCATCTCGTCGCCGTCGTTGGTGGCAAAGACGAGCTTTTCGGCAAAAGGCGGGTAAAAATCCGCTAAGATCTTGTGCCAGTCGCCGCCCTCTTCGATGCCGTCCAGCTTGTCCTCCATCTTCGCCGTAAAGCCGACGTCCATGATGTCGGTAAAATACTTCATGAGAAGGTCGGTGATCTCGAACGCAACTTCGGTGGGCACCATGTACTTGCCCTCTTTGGTCACATATTTGCGGCGGTTCAGGACGGAGATGATGCTGGCATACGTGGACGGGCGGCCGATGCCCTTTTCCTCCATCGCCTTGACGAGCGACGCGTCCGTATAGCGCAGCGGCGGCTTGGTGAACTTCTGCTCGGAAGTGAGTTTGACGAGGTCGAGCTCCTCCCCCTCTTTCAGGGGCGGAAGCAGCTTGCCGTTCTCCTCCTCGTCCTCCTTTTTGCCCTCCTGCTGGTAGACGGCGGTATAGCCCGCGAACAAAAGCGCCTTTCCGCTTGCTTTGAAGGTATAGTCGCCGTTCGCGATCTTCATCTGCATGCTGTTGTACTGCGCCTCGCTCATCTGCGACGCCATAAAGCGGTCGTAGATGAGTTTGTACACGTTATAATGCTTTTTATCCAGCGTGCCTTTGAGGCTTTCGGGCGTGCGGTTCATGTCGATGGGACGGATGCACTCGTGCGCGTCCTGCGCGCCCTTTTTGGTCGCAAAAAAGTTGGGCTTCGCGGGAATGTACTCCTTGCCGAACCGCTCGGCGATGTACGCGCGCGCGGCGCTCTGCGCCTCGGCGGAGACGCGCACGGAGTCGGTACGGATATAGGTGACGAGCGCGATGTGCCCTTCCTTTTCGGTGTCCATGCCCTCGTACAGGTGCTGTGCGACGAGCATGACGTCCGGCGAGCTCATGCCGAATTTGTTGGATGCGTCCTGCTGCAGCGTCGACGTGGTGAACGGCGCGGGCGCACGGGACTTCGTCACGCTCTTTTTGACTTCGCGCACGATATAGGGGTTCCCCTCGAGCGCGGCGCGCACCTTTTCGTTCTCCTCGCCGCTCGCGGGCTGGTACTTTTTGCCCTTGTATTCGGAAAGCAAGGCGCGGAAGGGCGCGTATTGCTTGGGCTTATCCTGCAATTCCGCGTTGACGTTCCAGTACTCCTGCGGCACGAACGCTTTGATCTCGCGTTCGCGGTCGACGATAAGGCGGAGCGCGACGGACTGCACGCGCCCTGCCGAAAGCCCCGAATGGATGCGCTTGCACAACAGGGGCGAAAGTTTGTAGCCGACCAGGCGGTCCAGCACACGGCGCGCCTGCTGTGCGTCCACGAGGTTGTAATCGATCTCGCGCGGGTGTTCGAGCGCGTTTTTGACCGCCGCAGGCGAAATTTCGTTGAATTCGATGCGGTTCGCCCCGTCGGGGAGCTTGAGAACGTTTTTCAGATGCCACGAGATCGCCTCGCCCTCGCGGTCCGGGTCGGTCGCAAGATAGACGCGCGACGCCTTCGCCGCCTCGTCGGCAAGCCGTTTGATGACCTGCTTTTTATCGGGGTTGATGACGTAACTCGGCTCGAAATTGTGGTCGATGTCCACGCCCAGCCGCTTTTCGGGCAGGTCGCGCACATGGCCGCCCGACGCGTCCACGCGGTACTGGCCTTTGAGGTATTTTGCGATTGTTTTTGCCTTGGAAGGCGATTCTACGATGATGAGATCCATATCAACCTCTGTTCACGCAAATCTCGCGCAAAGGCGCTGCGATTTGCCGTGATCTGAGGGAGACACCATTGTTCGCGGCTTTGCCGCTCTGCAATGGTTTCTCCGCTCTTTTCGCTCGGCAAAACAACGCCCGCCTTGCAGCGGTTTGTTTTATTCCAAACCGCAAGCGCTGCGGCATTGTTTTGCCTCTTTCCCAAAAATCTCGCAGCGCTTCCGCACGCTGCGATTTTCGGGAACCCTGTTAAACAGGGCTTCCTTATTATAAAACGGGCGAAAATTCACCCTCTTCCCATAAGTCGTAAGTATGCGACAATTTGGGGCGCTTATTCAAAATGCGATTTTGAAACGCGCAATAAATTTTCCTCGCGCAAACCTCGCCGAGCTGAAGGTGCACGAGGCTTTCACTTGCTTGCAATAGCGAAAACGAGTGCACCGCAATCGCCTAAGGCGATTACGGCTGCGGTTTGCTGCGAATTTGAGGACAACCCCACTACCCTCACTGTGTTCGGGATAGCGGAGGTTTTCCTCGTTGCGGCATCTGTTTTGGCACACATATTTATAAATGCCGCAACTTCACCTTTCCTGCGACAGCGCTTACGCGCAAACAGGGGTGCGCTGAAAAGGGCTCCCAAAAATCGCAACGAAGTGAGATTTTTGGGAAGAGGAGGAGCGGAGCGCGCATGCGAGCATTGCCCCAAGGGGCGATGCGAGAGCGCCGCCGACTGCTCCGACGAAAAAGCGTGGTTTTGCTTGCGCGAGAAATTATTGAAATAATCTTACTGCGCGTGCCAAAATCGCAATTTTGGCTAAGCGCACTCAATTTGCCGAAAACCTTCGGCTTCATGAAAAGGGGTGAATGTGCGCGATTTCTATAATACGAAGCCCTGAATTATCGCGCACAGAGGGGAAAACGCCATCTCGCAAGAGTGGCGGTTGCCCCTAAATCTCACGGCGTTTCGCAGCACCTTTGTGCGAGAAACGCGTGAACTCAAATTTTCTTATATCGGTTCCCCCCGCAGCTTGCGATGAGCCCCTTCATCTCCAAAAGGATGAGCACGGCGGAAAGTTCGTGCTGCGGCAGCCCGCACGCGGCGGAAAGTTCGCCGATGTGCGTTTCGTCGGCAAGGGCGGCAAGCACGCTCTGCTCGGCGGGAGAGAGCGCCTCTTCCTCCGCCGCGGTCAAGTTTATACCAAAAGCGGCGAAAATGTCAACCAAATTATCGGTCAATTTTGCGTATTCTTTGATGAGCGCGTTGCACCCCGCACCCGCCGCGGCGCCCGGTTGGTACGGAATCGCGAATACGTCCCGCCCGTATGCGTACGCCCGCTCCGCCGTGATGCGCGTGCCGCTTTTTTCGCCGCCGCTCACCACGAGCACCCCTTCGACAAGCCCCGCAAGGATGCGGTTGCGCGCGGGAAACAGATACCCGCGCGGCTGCGTTTCGGGTGGGTATTCGCTGACGAGCAGCCCGCTCTTTCCGACCTCCGCGACTAAGTTGCGGCTCGTTTCGGGGCTGACGAAATCCAGCCCGTGCGCGAGCACGCAGACGCACTTCCCGCCCGCGGCGAGCGCGCCGCGCAGCGCCGCCTCGTCCCCGCCGGGCGCGTTGCCCGAAACGATCGCAAAGTGCCGCGCCAGTTCGCCCGCCCACTTTTCGGTGAGTTTGCGCACGGCGGGCGGGGTGTGCCGCGACCCGACGATGCAGAACATGCGCGCCTGCAAAAGCGAAAGATCTCCCCTGCAATACAGCACGAGCGGCGGGTCGGGCAGCTCTTTGAGCTGCGCGGGGTACCCCTCCGAATAGTAGGTGACGGCGGTGATGCCCTTTTCCGCATACCGCGTAAGCAGGCCGCGCATGAACGCGGGCGAAGAGAGGGAACGCTCCATGCGCGCAAACGTCTCCTCCCCGACGACGCCGCGCACCGCCGCCGCATACGCGGAAAAGCGGCGCACGAGCGCGTACGGCGCGGGTACCGGCGCTAAAAGTTTTGCGCGGCGCGCATAGTCGATGTGCAGCCCGTCCAGCCAGAGCGCCGTCTTTTCGTCCTTCGTGTATTCCATGGTCAGCCGAAATTATCGTAACTGCGGTAGGAGACCGCCTCGAGGATGTGCGCGGGCAGGATGCTTTCCTCGCCCGCGAGGTCGGCGATCGTGCGCGCGACTTTGATGATGCGCGAACGCGCCCGCGCGGAGAGTTTGAGCCGCTCGAAGGAGAGGCGCAGGATGCGTTCGCATTCGGGCGAGAGCGGGCAGAAGGCGCGCAGCTCGCGCTCGCCCATATCTGCATTCACGCGCACGTCCGTTCCCTCGAACCGTTTGCGCTGCACTTCGCGCGCGCGTTCCACCCGTTTTTTGACGGCGGCGGAGCTCTCCTCCGCGCCCTCCGCCGCGAGCTGTTCGTATTGCACCGAATCCACTTCGACCTGCAAGTCGATCCTGTCCAGAAGCGGTCCGCTGATGCGCGAGCGGTATTTATGGATGGCGGCGGGCGTGCAGGTGCAAACCTTGTCTGCACTGCCGTAGTTGCCGCACGGGCAGGGATTCATGCTCGCGCAGAGCATGAAATTCGCGGGGAAGGTGACGGCGCCGCCCGCCCTTGTTACGGTGATGCAGCCGTCTTCGAGCGGCTGGCGCAGCGCTTCGAGGGTGGAGCGGTGGTACTCGGGCATCTCGTCCAAAAAGAGCACGCCGTCGTGCGCGAGACTGATCTCCCCGGGCTTTACGGTGCGCGTGCCGCCTCCGCACATGGAGACGGTCGTCGCCGTGTGGTGCGGCGAACGGAAGGGTCGCACGGAGACGATGCCCTCCCCGTCCAGCACGCCCGCGACGGAGTGGATCTTCGTCACTTCAAGCGCCTCGTCGAAGGTCATATCGGGCATGATCGAGGGGATGCACCGCGCGAGCATGGTCTTGCCCGTGCCGGGCGGGCCGACAAGCAGCAGGTTGTGCCCGCCGCTGACGGCGACTTCGAGCGCGCGCTTTGCCGCGGGCTGACCCTTGACGTACGCGAGGTCGAATTTGTACGTTCCCGCGGGCGCGGGGGCGTACTTTGTGACCGCGAGCGGCGCAAGGCGGGCGAACCCGCGCAGATGGTCGACGACCGCCGAAAGCGTTTTCGCCGCATAGACGGTGATCCCTTCGATGTACGACGCCTCTTTCGCGTTCCCCTCGGGCAGGATAAAGCAGGTGTACCCCTTCGCCTTGGCAGAGATGAGCAGCGGCAGGATGCCCGCCACGGGGCGCAGCGCGCCGTCCAGCGACAGCTCGCCCAGAAACACGATGCCCGCGACGTCCGCCCCGACCAGCTGTTCGGTGGCTTTGAGCACGCCGACGGCGATGGCGAGGTCGAAGTACGAACCCTCCTTTTTGAGGTCGGCGGGGGCGAGGTTGACGGTGATCTTCTGCGCGGGGAACTTGCGCCCGCTGTTTTTAAGCGCGGAGCGCACGCGCTCGCGGCTCTCCTTGACGGCGGCGTCGGGCAGGCCGACCAGCTCGTAGGCGGGCAGGCCGTTGTTGATGTCCGTCTCCACTTCCACGGGCACCCCTTCCAGCCCGCTGAGCGCAAAGCTCATCACTTTGGATAACATAGAACGCTCCTTCGCGAAAGCGCCGCGCGTATACACGCGCGGCGCCCGTATTCTTTTATCGGTACCAACCGTTGTTTGCAAACGTCGTCCAGCCGAACATCCCCGCCGCGGCGGCCGCCGGGAGCGGAATGCAGAAGACCATGGGAAGCGACAGCACGAAGATGACCGCATACACGGCGAGCAGCCAGAAGAGCACCCATTTTGCGCTGTTCATGCGGATGCGCCCGAACAGCTTTGCGCGCTCGCGCGTGTCCTGCGCCGAAACGGTGTAGAAGGTCAGCGGGATGAACGCGAGGTAGAAGCAGTTGAACAGCATGCTCTGCGCCGCGCTCACCTGCCCCGCAAAGAGATACGGCAGCAGCGCGGACACCAGCCCCGCCAGCAGCACGAAGTACGCGCGCAGCACGGTCGGCGCGTGTTTGGAGGCGTACGCCCCCTTCTGCCCGCCCGTAACGCAGTACAGGATCGCGTACACGGTGAGGAAGAGGAACCCGACCAGCGCGGTGACCGCCATGGCGAGGTTGACCTGCGCGTTCAAAGCGATATAGGTGCCGTCCGCCGTGGCAGAAAAGAGGGTCGCGCCCTTCAGGCCGATGAACCAGCCGAAGGCGTTCACCGCATTGCCCGCGGTAAACGACGTCGCGTTCGTCAGCGAGAACGCGTCCCCGAACATATGCCCGAGCAGGTCGAAGATGCCCGCCGTCGCGCTCGCGGGGTTCGGGTCGTACAGATAGACCAGCGCCGAATAGGACGGGATCGCCGAGAGCACAATGAGGAGGAAAGAGCCGAGCACGAACGCCGCGAAGAACAGCAGATACACCAGCCTGCGCGCATAGGACAGTTCGCCGCCGAGCGCGGCGCTCTTCTCCTCCGCCGCGGCGGCGTTTTCGAGCATGACCTCGCGCGACGTTTCCTTCGCGTTCGCCTCGCGCATCTCCCCGCGCAGCGCCTGCCGCTTCGCCCTGTACTGCCGTTCGAGACGCACCACGCCCGCGATGAACAGGGCGACGATGCCCACGCCCGCCAGCAGAATTTTGGGATCGGAGGCGACCGCTAAGGCGAACAACAGCCCCGAAACGAGGATGTTGCACGCGCTCTTTGCGGGCTTTTCCTCCGAAAGTCCGCGGTCAAAGAAGCGGTACATGAAGTAGAAGGAGCCGACGATGAAGAAGGCGAGCATGGGCAGGTACAGCCCCAGCCGGCCCACGGTGAGCGCCAGCCCCCCGCCCGCGAACAGGCAGGCGGTCAGGAATGCCCAGCCCTCCTTTTTGCTGTCGCCGCGCGCGAACAGTTCGCGCGCCAGCAGCCAGATCATCCAGACCGTCGCCGCCATAAAGAGAACCGAAACGATGCGCAGCCCGAACGCGCTCCGCCCGAAGATGAGGGTAGACAGCGCATAGGGCAGCACGGCAAAGGTGCCGTGGTCGGTATCCGCGTTGAACACGCTCCCCTGCGAAAGCCCGCGCGAGCCGAGCTCGACGACGTTTTCGATCTGCATGAGCGTGTACATCTCGTCTTCGGTAAAGTTGGAATACGCCGTATTGCCCGCCGTATAATTGTACTGCGCGTCGACGAGATCCGACAGCCCGTCATACCCGCGCTGCGTGCGGAACGCCGTACCGAAAGTATCCCACTGATAAGAAGAGTTTGCGTTGAAAAAGGCGTGCACGGTATCGTAATCCACATAGGCGGGGATCACGCTGCCGTTCGTATCCACGAACACGACTTCGTTGATGAGCATGTCGCAGGACGCGGTGATCTGCACCAGCCTGCGCGTGCTCGTCAGCGTGGAATCGTTCGATTCGTCGCGCACCTGCACCCAGTTGTAGTTGGTGCCGACCGCGTTCGCGCTCGAAGAATAGACGTTGGAAAAGGTCTTGGCGCCGAAACCGTACGAAGAACCCCACGGAGAATCGCTCGTGCTCGTCGCCGATGCCGTGCGCACGGTGATGGTGTACGTCGAACCGATCTCCGTATACGCCGTGCCCGCGTTGATGTACACCTTGTCCAGCGTGGCGCTGTTCTGGTAATCGAGGTAGAACACGACGGAGCTGTCCGCCTGCAAAAAGCAGGCGCCGCCGCCCCCGTTGAACCCGCCGATGGTGCACGCGCCCACCACAAAGAGCGCAAGCACGAGGATAAGCGCCGCCTTGGTGAACTTCGACCACCGCGCGAAGAAATTTTTTACCTTTCCGCTTTTGTTTCCGCTGCCGTATGCCTCGGAATACTTTGAAATCTTGTTCGCTGCCATGTTTTCCTTCCGTTCGGTATGGGCGCCGCCCGCAGGCGTACCCGTATAGTTCATTATACCGCAAAACGGCGTTCGGGTAAAGCGATTTTCCGTACTTTTTCGGCAGGAAACAAAAAAGCGGGCTGCGCGCCCGCCTCTTTCCCTTCCGTTTTTTACAAAACTTTTACACAGCGATAACGCGGAGCTTACAATCGTGCGGTATACTTTGGGCAAATCTTCGCAGGAGGGATCGCCGGACATGATCCTCGATTGCACGCAAAAATACAATGCTTCCTACGTGCGGCTTTTGGGCGAGCGGAGCGGCGAACGCGTCGTTCCCCTGCGCGAAACGCTGGAACGCGGCGAGGAATGCGAGCTCTTTTCAGGCAGCGCCTATATCCTTGTTGCGGACTTCAAGACGGTATTTTCGCGCAAGTTCATCAAAAATTTCAAAAAACTCAGCCTGAAGGGCAGCCGCATGCTGTACTGCGTGTTCGTCTGCTCCTCTGTGCGCGGCGCGGGGAACTCCCTGAAATTTTCGCAGACGCGCATGTACAAACAGCTCGCCGACATGCTTTTGCGCAGCTGCGGGCTGGTTCTGTTCGGGTACGACTGCATCTGCGGCGAGGAAGACATCTCTTCCCTCTCCCGCGTGGCGGCGTATGCGCGGGACGCGCGCCCCTTTGACTGGAACGGCGAATTCCCCCGCCGCGCCAAAACGGCGCAGCGCAAGCCCGCCGCCGCGAAGGCGTAAACGACCCGCACACGGCGGCGCAACGCCCCTGCCCTTTCAAGGGGTGAGGCGCGGCTGCCCGAAACGCGGCGCAGCGCATGCTTGCGGCAATGCCCCTGCCCGCCTTTGCGCGGCAAGGGCGAAAGCCCCTCCGTTTTCTGCATACCCTCTGCGGCGATACCGCCGTATTGTGTTCATCCTATCCTCTTTTTATAAAGCGCCCTCCCCCGCATTGCGGAGGAGGGCGCTTTATTGCCTCTGACGAAAAACCGCGGCGCCGATACGCCGCGGCGCGAAGTAAAGCCGCCCCGCTCCGTTCAGGAGGACAGCATAGGGGGAAGCCACTTTTCAATAATCAAATTGCGCGCGCAAAAATCACACTTTTTGCAAGCGCACTCAATTTGCCGCAAACCTGCGGCTGAACGGGAAAGAGTGAATGCGGCGCGCTTATAATGGAGAGCATTTCACAGGGCTCCCGAAAATCGCAGCGTGCGAAAGCACTGCGAGATTTTTGGGAAGAGGAGAAACAGTATCGCGGCGCTTGCGGCTTGCCTTTCGGTAAGCCGCTGCAATGCGGATGCTGTTTCGACGAGCGCCGCAGAGAGAAAAACAAAGGAGAAGCCGCCGCAGGGAAACCCTGCGGCGGCGAACATTTGGTTGTCTCTCCGATCACGGAAAAAAGTTTTGTCTCTTTCAAAACTTTTTTCGTGAACCCTTTACCTTACTTCTTTGATCTTCGCCGCTTTGCCCGTCCTGCCGCGCAGATAGTACAGCTTGGCACGGCGCACTTTGCCCTTGCGGATGACCTGGATATCCGCGATCTTGGGAGAGTGCACGGGGAAGGTGCGTTCTACGCCGACACCGTACGAAAGACGGCGCACTGTGAACGTCTCACGGATGCCGCCGTTCTTCTTTGCGATCACAACGCCTTCAAACGCCTGGATGCGCTCGCGCGTACCTTCGATGACCTTCACGCTCACCTTTACGGTATCGCCGACGTTGAACTGGGGGACGTTCTCTTTCAGTCCTTCCTTTTCGATCGCTTCGATCAACCCTTTCATCGACTTTTACCTCCTTGTTACAGTGCGTTCATTGCGCCGATGCGCAAGAGGACCGCCCGAAGTCTTTTGCTATTTTACCATAAACCGCACGGCAACGCAACCGTTTTTGCTTTGCGTGCGGCAAGTTTTTTCTCTTTTGTGAAAAATTCTTTGCGCTCACGCGCCGAACGCGTTTTCGATGTGGCGGACGCGGTCGGCGAACACTTCCACCACGTCGAAGCGGATAAACAGCTCCTCCCCCGCCAGGCTCTCGTAGTAGCGCGCGATCTTTTTATAACGCTCCCGCTTGTGGTACTCCACCGCCTCGGCGGGGGTACCGAATGCCTCCGAAAGGCGCGTTTTGACCTCGCAGAAGACGATCGTCTCCCCGTCCTTTGCCACGATGTCCGCCTCGCCGAAGGGCGTTTTATAGTTTCTGGCGAGCAGCTTGTAGCCCAGCTTTTTCAGGTATTTTGCGGCGCGCCGTTCCCCCGCCCTGCCGAGAAATTTTTTGTGAACGTCTTTCGATGGATCGGGCATAGACCGTACTCCCTTATGGCGGCGATGTGCGCCGCCGTTCCGTACCCCTTGTGTTTTGCGAACCCGTACTGCGGGTACTGCGCATCGTACTCGCACATGAGCGCGTCGCGGTACACCTTTGCGAGGATGCTCGCCGCGCCGATGCTGTACGAGAGCGCGTCCCCCTTGACGATGTTCAGCTGCGGAAGATCGATCCCGATGCGGAAGTTCCCGTCCGTGAACACGACGTCGGGGACGACGGAGAGCTGTTCGACGCAGCGCTTCATGCAGCGCTTTGTCGCCTCTAAAATGTTGATCTCGTCGATGGCGGCGGCGCTCTCCTCGCACACCGAATAGGCGATAGCGCGTTCGCGGATGAGGGCGGCGAGCCGTTCGCGCTCGCTCTCCTTCACCTTTTTGCTGTCGTCCACGCCTTCGATGAGCGACGCTTCGTCCAGCGGCAGGATGACCGCCGCGCACACGACGGGCCCCGCCAAAGGTCCCCTGCCGACTTCGTCGACGCCCGCGATGTACTGCGCGTACGCCGCGAGCATCTCGCGCTCGAAACGGAGCTTTTCCTCCGCGTTCCACTGTCTTTTCATGCGCATGCCCCGCTTTTTCAGCCGAAACAGCCGCGGAAGTCCTCCGCGCGTTCCAGCGTGATCCTGCCCAGCCGCCCCTTGCGGAAGTCGTCCACGACCGCCTTGCCGCCGCGCTCGTAGTCGAACGCGCCGCCGCGCAGCAGAAAGCCGCGCGCGCGGCACACCTGCTCGTACATGGCGAGCGGCGCGGAAAAGTCGGTGATGTTGTAGCGCGCGGTCAGATACTGCGGATACGCCTGCGCGATCTCGCCCAACAGCTCGAGCGCGATCTCGTCCATGTCGAGGATGTCGTCGTTGATGCTGCCGATGTAAGCGAGGTGCCTGGCAAGCGCCTGGTTTTCAAAGGAGGGCGGCATGGTGCCCGGGGTATCGAGGAGTTCGAACCCTTCGCAGCGGATCCACTGTTTGCCGCGCGTGACCCCCGCCTTGTCGCCCGTGACGGCGCGCTTTGCGCCGCTAAGCGCGTTGATGACGGTGCTCTTGCCCGTGTTCGGGATGCCCGCCACCATCAGCCGCGGGGGGCGGGTCATGCCCTTTGCCGCGTCCCGCGCGAACTTTTCTTTCAACAGTTCGGGGAGTTTTGCCGCGATCTTCGAAGCCGCACCCTGCGCCGTCGCCGTGCATTTGAGGGCAAAGGCGGACTTTGCGATCTCCGCGACGAAGGCGTCCGTCTTTGCCTCGTCGGCAAGGTCGCACTTGTTCAGCAGATATAAGACGGGTTTTGCGCCGAACAGCTTTTTTAAGTTTTTGTTGAACGTCGCCGCGGGCGCGCGCGCGTCGAGGACAAAGAGCACGCCGTCCACGAGCGGCACGTTCTCCTCCATCATGCGCATGGCTTTCGTCATGTGCCCGGGGAACCATTGGATGTGTTTCATAAGAAAACGACCTCACACGTTTCTCGCGCAAAGGCGCTGCGAAACGTCGTGATTTTAGGGAGACACCATTGTTCGCGGCATTCGCCGCTCGGCAATGGTTTCTCCGCTCTTTTCGCCCTATTTTAGGGCTACGTATTATAGAACGGGCGAAAATTCACCCTCTTCCCGTAAGCCGCAGGTATGCGGCAAATTGGGTGCGCTTTCCGAAAAGCGCGGTTTTCGGAAAGCGCAATAATTTCCCTCGCGCAAACCTCGCCGAGCTGACGGCTGCGGCTAACGAAGCCGATTTTGCGAAGCGGCTGCTCGCAGACATTTATGCAAAATCGGCGAAGTTGACGGCGGCGTAGCCGCCGCAGTCCTGCGAATTTGAGGACAACCCCACTGCTCTCACTTCGTTCAAGACAGCGGAGGTTTTCCTCGCCGCACGATGATTCAGGGCACACCATTATAGAAATCGTGCGGCTTCACCTTTCCTGCAAAAGGCAAAGCATTGCCAAATGGGGTTGCCCTGCGGAAAATTGTGATTTCCCTTGCGCAAGTTATCATTGAAATGATTTTACTGCGCGTGCCAAAATCGCAATTTTGGCTAAGCGCACCCAATTTGTCGCATACTTGCGACTCAATCCGGAAAGAGTGAATTTGCGCGATTTTTTAATAGGTGAAGCCATTATGATCGCGCAAAGAGAGAAAAACGGCGGTTAGCCGCAACGCGGCGTGCCCGCCGGTTGTCTCTCAAATCACGGAAAAATTTTTTGTCTCTTTCAAAAAATTTTTCGTGAACATCACAGCATATCCGGCCTCTTCTCCCTCGTGAGCTTTTCCGACTGTTCGCGGCGCCATTTGTCGATCGCGGCGTGGTTGCCGCTGCGCAAAACTTCGGGCACGGTCAACCCGCGGTACTCCACGGGGCGGGTGTACTGCGGGTATTCGAGCCTGTTCTCCGAAAAGCTCTCCTGCACCAGAGACGCGGCGTTGAGCACCCCGTCCGCATACCGCGCCACGCAGTCCGCAACGACCATCGCGGGCAGCTCGCCGCCCGTCAGAACATAGTCGCCGATGCTGATCTCCTCGTCGATGAACAGGTCGATGACGCGCTGGTCGATCCCCTCGTAATGCCCGCAAAGCAGAATGAGGTGTTCGTATTCCAGAAGTTCGAACACCTTCTGCTGGCGGAACACCTCCCCTTTGGGCGAAAGGTAGATGCGCCGCGCGGCGTGCTCGGGGTCGAGCGCCTCGATCGCCGAGCCGATGGGCTGGGGCGTCATCACCATGCCCGCGCCGCCGCCGAAGGGGTAGTCGTCGCACTTCAGGTGCTTGTCCTCGGTGTAGTCGCGGATGTTCACGACGTTTATCTCGATCTTGTTTTCCCTCTGCGCGCGCCCCAAAATGCTCGCCTGCATGGGCGCGAACATTTCGGGGAAGAGGGTAAGGATATCGATCTTCATGCTTCAAAAATCGTTTCCAACAGCGAAACGGCGAACAGATCGTGCATTTCGCGTGCGGGATGGTTGATGCGGTTGCACAGCAGCGCCGTCGTATCCACGCCCGCCGCGTGCAGCTTCTGCCAGCGTGCAAAGCAGTCGCACACCTTTACGCCGCACTCTTCGGCGACCGCCTTTGCCGCGGCGACGTACTGTTCCTGCCTGCCCTCCGCCACGGCTGCCGCCGTGACGGCCGCTCCCTGCCGCTCCGGCTCGCTGCGGATATCCGCCGCAACATAGTCGCACATGCGGTTGGGGGTCATGAAGATGACCTCGCTCCCGCTCTCCTGCAAGCGGATAAAGATCGTGCGCAGCGCGGAACAGTACGCCGCGCGCTTCTCCTCCTCCGCGCCCGCCATGCAGTCGTTCAGCCCGAAGCACACGATTGTAAGGTCGGGGCGGAAGGGAAGCACGTCCCGCTCCAGCCGCTTTACGCCGTTCTGTGCATTGTCGCCGCTGATGCCCGCATTGATCAGATTGATCTGTGCGCGCGGGTACAGGTAATTGAGCATGCGCACCAACCGCGCCGCATACGAATTATGACGCTCGAACACCGTATCGAAACTGTTTTCGCTTGTAAGATACAGTTCGAAGCAGCCGTTCGTGACGCTGTCTCCCACAAAGGCGACCGTCACGGGCGGTTCGCCGTACATATCGCCGTTTTTCTTCGCGAGTTTTTCCAAAAAACGCATTTTGCTCCTCTCCTTCACTGCTCCACCAGCACTTCGCCGAACCGCTTTTTATCCACGGTGACGGCGCCCTTTTCGACGTCGATCTCTAAGATCACGCCGTCGGCGGCGGGGAACATCCATTCTTTCCCGCCGTTTTCCATGACGAAGATATCCGTCTTTGCGGGCAAAACGTTTGTGACCTTTCCGAGCGGTTCGCCCTCTTCCGTGCAGACGGTGCAGCCGATCACGTCCACGATGTAGAACCTGCCCTCCGGGGGCGCGGGCACGTCCTCGCGGGCGGCTTCCACGTCCTTCCCGCGCAGAAGCTCCGCCGCATCGCGGTCGGGAACGCCCGCAAGCCCGAGATAGGCGAACGAGGCGTCGCAGCGGGCGGAGAGGACTTTGTACTCTTTCCCCGCGATCGTAACGCGCGGAATGTGCTTTATGTCCGCAATATCGTCCAGAAGCGGCTTGACCTTGACCTCGCCGCGCACGCCCTGCGGCTTTAATACCTGCCCGATGACAATGGTTTGCTGCATGTTTCTTCTCCGAAAAAAGAAAGGGAAAAGCCGCACGGTTTTTCCCTTCTGATGCAACGGGCACGGGCGCATGCCCGCCGCCCCTGCGGCAATTTACTCTGCCTTTGCCTTTTCCTTGATCTCGACGTTGTAGCGCTTGCTCTCTTTTGCGGACGCGCAGCGGACGAGCGTGCGCAGGGCTTTTGCGATCTTGCCCTGTTTGCCGATCACCTTGCCCATGTCCGATTCGTCCAGCCACACGGTGATGTCCACCGCGTTTTCGCGCTCGTTGACGTCGTACACGATGTCCTCTTTGTGTTCGGCGAACTGTTCGACGATGTATTTGACCAAATCAACCATATGCTGCCCCCTTTCGGAAAAGAATTACTTCTTCTTCCTGGTCTTGGTACGGGGCGCGGAGAGCTTGGTCGGCTTTTCGATGATCCCCTCGCGGATGAGAAGGGTGCGGACGGTATCCGTCGGCTGCACGCCCTTCGCGAGCCAGTCCTTCGCCTTGTCTGCGTCGATGACGAGCTGCACGGGCTCCTTCGTGGGGTCGTAGTGACCGATCTTTTCGATATACTCGCCGTCGCGCGCCTTGCGGCTGTCTACGACAACGATGCGGTAGAAGGGAGATTTTTTATCGCCCAACCGCGTCAACCTCATTTTGACTGCCATGGTTTGTATGCTCCTTTTGTTTTGTACCGCCACAGTATACTAAAAAAACAAACGCCTGTCAAGCAATTTCACTTGACAGGCGAAAATTTTACCGCATGAACGGCAGCTTTCTGCCGCTTTTGACCTGTTTCATCATGATCTTGGTCTGGTCGAACTGTTTTAAAAGCTGGTTGATGTCCTGCACGCTCGTGCCCGAGCCCGCCGCGATGCGCTTTTTGCGGGAGGAGTTGATGATCTCGGGCTTTTCACGCTCGCGCGGGGTCATCGAAAGGATGATCGCTTTGATGCGCTCCACCTTCCGCTCGTCGAAGTCGCTCTCCTTTATTTTGAACTTGCTCATGCCCGGCATCATGCCCATGACGGAGGCGATGCCGCCCATCTTTTTGAGCGATTCGAACTGTTCGAGATAGTCTTCCAGCGTGAACGAGGCGTCGCGGAGCTTTTTCTCCATCTTTTTCGCCTGTTCCTCGGTGACCGCCTCCTGCGCCTTTTCGATGAGGGACAGGACGTCGCCCATCCCAAGAATACGGCTCGCCATGCGGTCGGGGTAGAAGGGTTCGAGGTCGGTGAGCTTTTCGCCCACGCCGATGAACTTGATGGGTTTGCCCGTGACCGCCTTGATGGAGAGGCAGGCGCCGCCGCGCGTGTCGCCGTCGAGTTTGGTGAGAATGACGCCCGTCACATCGAGGCGCTTGTTGAAGGTATCCGCCACGTTCACCGCGTCCTGCCCCGTCATGGCGTCGACGGTGAGAAGGATGTCGTTGGGGTGCACTTCCGCCTTGATGTTCTCCAGCTCCTGCATGAGCGCGTCGTCGATGTGCAGGCGCCCCGCCGTATCGATGATGACGGGGTCGAACCCCATCGAGCGCGCGTATTCGACCGCCTGCTTCGCGGTTTTTACGGGGTTCTGCGTGCCCTTTTCGAACACTTCCGCGCCCGCCTTGCCGCCGACGACCTGCAACTGGTTGATCGCCGCGGGGCGGTAGATGTCGCAGGCGACGAGCAGCGGCTTTTTGCCCTGCTTTTTGAGGAGCACCGCGAGCTTGCCGCACAGCGTGGTCTTGCCCGCGCCCTGCAAGCCGCACATCATGATGACCGCGGGCGGTTTATCCGCCACTTCCAGTTTGGCGTTGGTCGACCCCATGAGCGCGATCAGCTCTTCGTTGACGATCTTGATGACCTGCTGGGCGGGGTTGAGGCTTTTGAGGATCTCCTGCCCCACCGCCTTTTCGGAGACGTCCGCGATGAACTTTTTCGCGACGAAGATGTTGACGTCCGCCTCCAGCAGCGCGATGCGCACTTCGCGCATGGCGCCCTTTATTTCAAGCTCGGTGAGCCTGCCGTGCTTGGTCAGCTTGGAAAAAATATGGTTGAGCCGCTCCGAGAGCGATGAAAAAACAGCCATAAAAAGCCCTCTTACCCGAATTTATACTTCGTACCCGCGCAGGGATGCGGCGAGCCGCTCCGCCTCTTCGGCGCAGGCGGGAAATTGCTTTGCAAGCGCCGCAAGCCCCTCTTCCGCCGCACGCATGCGCGCGACGAAGTGCAGCTTCGCCTCGTACCCGTCCAGAAGCGCGCGGCTCCTGGCAAGGGAATCGGAGATGCTCTGCTTTGAGATGCCCTTCTGTTCGGCGATCTCGGTGAGCGACAAGTCGCACTGATAATACAGCTCGCACACCTCGCGTCTGTGATCGTTCAGAAGGACGCCGTATGCGTCCAGCAGCCGCAGATAGTTAAGATCCTTCATAGAATTCCCCTCTGTTGTTTATTATACCCTATCCGCGGCGGCGTGTCAAGCGGGTTTGCCGCAGCCGCACCGAGGCATTTATGGTGCCGCATGCCGCGCAGAGGCTTTTGCCGCCGCTCCCCCGAAACGAACGCCGCCGCAGCCCCCCCTGCGGCGGCATTGGGCGCTTGCCCCGTGTCATTTTGAAGATGTAGGTTTCCCTTGCCTGCAAGGGGGAAAACGAGCGCGCTGCAATCGGCGGCATATGGGCGTATGCCCCCCTGTGTCATTTCGGGCGGAGCCGCCGCAACGCGGCGGCGCAGTCGAGAAATCTTTGGAACATCGCCGCGAGAGCCGTTTACAGTTTGTTTGGCAACACCATCTGTGTCCAACCCCCGCGCGGTGGGGCAAAGACCCGTTCGGCTCCGCGGCGGGGCCACTGCACGGGCGCAGTACAGAGCGCCCGCCCGTTCCGCTTTATTGCTTTTTCCCCTTCTTTTTTCCGCGCGGCCCCTTTCCGCGGCGCGGAAAGCTCTCGCTCAGGCGGTCTTTATACCGCCCGTACAGCTCGCGCACGGCGTCGCCGAGGGGCGCCCCCGCAAAGGGGAACAGGAACCTGCGGCGGATCTGCCGCTCCTTGCGGCGCTCGTTCAGCTCCGCTTTCAGTTCCTCGTAATGTACGGCGGCCTTGAACTGTGCCGCCGCCTTGCGCACCTTCAAAGACACGTTGAAGCTGACGCACAGGTCCGCAATAAAGACGCCGTAAAACGCGCCGACGACGAAGATCATCCACACGCTTCCCGCCGCCCACTGCGCCGCCGTGTGCAGCGGATCAAACAGAAGGTACACGAACGCCGCCGCGATCAGCCCCCATAAGAGGGAAAAAAGCGGGCAGATGATGCCCTGTATGTTCCCCCACCGCCGCGAATAGTCCCACAGGCGGATCTTCATTCCTTTGACAAAGATCAGCCCCGTTATGTATTCGAGCAGGGTGAGCGCGACAAACAGCAGCAGGACGAGCGCCCAGCGCGGCAGCGGGATAAAGCACGCGCCGTACAAAAGCAGCGTGCCCAGCCCGTACATGGGCAGGTACGGACCGTTGAGAAAGCCCGGGTTGATCCACTTTTTCATGCTGAAAAAGCGGCGGAAAAACAGCTCGATCACCCAGCCCCCGACGGACCCGACCATAAATAAAAAAGCAAGTTCAAAAAAGATCATAGCACCTCTCTGCACTGTTGGCTTCCGCCCGGACACGCCTTGAACGGACATTTTTGTTAAGTGCTTTATATTAAGAATGCGTTTTTACGCCTTTCAACAAGCAAATCGCGCGTGGTAAAATGACACTTTGCCTAAGCGCACCTCGTCGGAGCAGTCCGGCTGCGCTCTCGCATCGCCGCTTTGCGGCAATGCTCGCGTACGCACTCCGCTCCTCCTCTTCCCAAAAATCTCACTTCGTTGCGATTTTCGGGAACCCTGTTTTCGCATACTTGCGACTCAATTCGGAAAGAGTGAATGCGCACGATTTTAATACTTTCCTGCAAAAGCAAAAACCGCGCTTTTTGCTTTTGCACTTTGCACCGCGTGGGCGGTGTGACGGAAGAGGGTGAATTTCGGGCACTTCTATAACGGCGTGCCCTAAAAGGTGCCCGAAAGAGGGAGAAACCGCTGCCGAGCGGCTTTGCCGCGAACGGCGGTGTCGCCCTCAGATCGTAAAAATCGCAGGCAGCAGCCTGCCGAGATTTTTACGAGACCCCTTTTGATAATCCACTGCGCGTTCCAAAGCCACGCCTTTGGAAAAGCGCACCCAATTTGCCGCATACTTGCGACTTTTATGAAAAGGAGAGAATGTGCGCGATTTTTATTATCTCTCGCGCAAGCAAAACCGCGCTTTTGCGCAGCGTAACCCTATTTGGCAATACTTTGCCTCTTGCAGGAAAGGTGAATGCGCGCGATTTTAATACTTTCCTGCAAAAGCAAAAACCGCGCTTTTTGCTTTTGCCCATTACGCTTTGCGGAAAGCGTAACGGAAGAGGGTGAATTTCGGGCACTTCTATAACGGTGTGCCCTAAAAGGTGCCCGAAAGAGGGAGAAACCGCTGCCGAGCGGCTTTGCCGCGAACGGCGGTGTCGCCCTCAGATCGTAAAAAGCGGCGGCTAAGCCGCCGTCAACTTCGCCGATTTTGCATAAATGTCTGCAAGCAGCCGCTTCGCAAAATCGGCTTCGTTAGCCACAGGCAGCAGCCTGCCGAGATTTTTACGAGACTTTTTTAGATGATCCCCTCCGTAAACTCCTCCGCGTCGAACAGCTGCAGATCGTCCAGCTTTTCGCCCGTGCCGACGAACACGACTGGGATGCGCAGCTCGCCGCACAGCGACACAACAAACCCGCCCTTGGCGGTGCCGTCCAGCTTGGTCAGCACGATGCCGTCCAGCTCGACTGCCTCGTCAAACAGCTTTGCCTGCGACAGCGCGTTCTGCCCCGTCGTCGCGTCCAACACGAGGAATTTATAAAAATGCGCCTCGGGATAGTCGCGCATGACGACGCGGTCCATCTTTTTCAGCTCCTCCATCAGGTTCGCCTTGACGTGCAGCCGCCCCGCCGTATCGACGATGACGACGTCCGTTTTGCGCGCCTTAGCGGAAGAGATCGCGTCGAACACGACGGCGGAGGGGTCGCTCCCCTCCTCGTGCTTGACGATACGCACCTTCGCGCGCTCCGCCCAGACGGTGAGCTGATCCGCCGCCGCCGCGCGGAAGGTATCTGCCGCGGCGACCGTAACGCTCTTTTTTTCCTTTACGAAATAGTTGGCGAGCTTGCCGATGGTCGTCGTCTTGCCCACGCCGTTCACGCCGACGAGCATGATGACGGCGGGGTATTCGATCTCGGGCACTTCCGCCTCGCAAAGGGTATCTTCGATGACGTCCTTCAACAGATTGACGACGTACTCCTTATCCTTGAGCTTTTCTTTTTTTGCCTCGGCGCGGATCTGGTCGACGATCTCCTCCGCGGTGACGACGGAGATGTCGGCGGAGATGAGGATCTCTTCCAGCTCGTCGTAAAAATCGTCTCCGATGCCCTTCTGAAAGAGCGCGGAGAGCTTGGACGAAATGTTGTCCTTCGTCTTTTTGAGTGCACCGATGATCTTACCGAATAATCCCATAAAAAAATTTCCTTTTTATGCTCGCGCAAAGGGGTTCACGAAATTTCTTTCAAAAGAGATGAAAGAAATTTCCGTGATTTGAGAGACAACCGGCGGGCACGCCCGCTTTGCGGGCTAACCGCCGTTTTTCTCTCTGCGCGCAATCTTTAAGGGCTTCCCCTAT
>ERZ1643247.1052-NODE-1052-length-27986-cov-10.542229_pt1 | contig 27986 bp, 20 predicted proteins | sample MGYA00579264_ERZ1643247 | MGnify/ENA primary metagenome ERZ1643247 (study PRJEB29033, sample SAMEA4952262) | chicken gut metagenome | biome: Broiler Chicken; feature: Gastrointestinal Tract; material: Caecum | place: Ireland | collected 2018 | study: Broiler... | reverse complement strand
GCCTCCCTCTATCTGGAGCGGGGGGACAAGGTGGGGGTGGTGGGCCTCAACGGGGCGGGGAAATCCACCCTGCTGCGCCTGCTCTCCGGCGCGGAGGAGCCCGACGGGGGCACGGTGCGGCTGGATCCCAACGTGCGTCTGGAGTACCTGCCCCAGAACCCGGTATTTCCCGGGGAACACACCGTGCTGGAGCAGGTGGTGCTGGGCCTGTCCGGGGACGACCGGGCCCTGGCGGAGTACGAGGGGAAGATGATCCTCAGCCGCCTGGGCGTACGGGACTTTGACCAGAAGGTGGGGCAGCTGTCCGGCGGGGAGCGCCGCCGGGTGGCCCTGGCGGCGGTGCTCTCCCGGCCCTGCGACGTGCTGGTGCTGGACGAGCCCACCAACCACCTGGACAGCGACATGGTGCTCTGGCTGGAGGACTATCTGAAAAAGTGGAAGGGCGCCCTGGCCATGGTGACCCACGACCGGTATTTTCTGGAGCGCATCGTCACCCGCATCGCGGAGGTGGAGGACGGCCGCCTCTTCTTCTACGAGGGAAATTACGACAAATATCTGTCCCGCAAGGCGGAGCGGCTGGAGCAGGAGAAGGCCGGCGAGCGCAAGCGGCAGGCCCTGCTGCGGCGGGAGTACCAGTGGGTGATGCAGGGCCCCACCGCCCGGGGCACCAAGAGCCGGGAACGGCTGGAGCGGTATGAGGCCCTGAAGGCCCAGACCGGCCCGGCGGAAAAAAGTACCTTGGAACTGTCGGCCCGGTTCAGCCGTCTGGGAAAAAAGACGATCGAACTGCGCCGCGTGACCAAGGCCTTTGACGGCCGCACCGTGCTCCGCGACTTTGACTGCATGCTCCTGCGGGACGACCGCATCGGCATCGTGGGAGCCAACGGCAGCGGCAAGTCCACCCTGCTCAACCTGATCGCCGGGGATCTCACCCCCGACGGCGGGGAGATCGAGGTGGGGGAGACGGTGCGCATCGGCTACTTCCGCCAGGAGGTGCCCCACATGGACGGGGACACCCGGGTGATCGATTATGTCAAAGAGATCGGCAGCCGCATCGAGACGCCGGAGGGGATGCTCACCGCCTCCCAGCTGCTGGAGCAGTTCCTCTTCCCCGCCGAGGAGCAGTGGAGCCCCATCTGCAAGCTCTCCGGCGGGGAGAAGCGGCGGCTCTATCTGCTCTCCGTGCTGGCCGCCGCCCCCAACGTCCTCCTGCTGGACGAGCCCACCAACGACCTGGATCTCCAGACTCTGGCCGCCCTGGAGGACTACCTGGACTCCTTCCCCGGCGCGGTGGTGGCGGTCTCCCACGACCGCTATTTCCTGGATCGGGTGGCCCGCCGGGTGTTCGCCGTGGAGGGGGACGGCACGGTGAAGGGCTGTCCCGGCGGCTACACCGAGTATCTGGAGGCCCGCCGGGCCGCGGAGGCCGAAAAGGCTCCCAAGCCCGCCGCCCCGGAGAAGAAGGCCGACCGTCCCGCCGGCCCCAAGAAGCTGAAATTCAGCTACAAGGAGCAGCGGGAGTTCGAGACCATCGACGCCGACATCGCCGCGCTGGAGGCCCAGCTGGCCCAGGTGCAGGCGGATCAGGCCGCCCAGGCCACCGACTATGTGGCCCTCCAGGCCCTACAGGAGAAGCAGGCCGAGCTGGAGGCCGCCCTGGAGCAGAAGATGGATCGCTGGGTGTACCTCAACGACCTGGCCGAGCGCATCGCCAACCAGTAGGGCGGGGGCTTGCCCCCGCCGCACGTTACCTTCCCCCCGCCGGGGGGAAGGCGGCCCGCGTGGCCGGATGAGGGGTTCCCCCATTCCCGCACCGGGGCGCCCCCTCGCGGGGCGGGCCTGCCCGGCCGGCGGGTAACTGCCCCACTCTGTAGGGGCGGATATCATCCGCCCGTTTGCCCCCGCGACCACTGGCCCCGTGGGGCGCGACAACTCGGCGCGCCGTCCGTCTGGTAAAAGCCAGGCTGGCGCGGGAATTGCCCTGCCCTGTAGGGGCGGATATCATCCGCCTGCCTGGTGGAGGCCCGGCCTCCCGGCGGGGCCTGCCCGGCCAGGGCCCCCATTTCTTCCCGAAGAAATGGGGGGAAAGAAGGGCCGGGGGGCTTCGCCCACCCTGGACCCCCAGAACGGGGGCTCATGGCGGCGGTGCGCTGTACGGACAGGGCAGAGACCAGCCGTGCATCGCCGCCCGTTCTCCCGGCGCTTACGTTTCAGGCGCTGCAGCGCCCCGGGCAACACGCATCGGGATTACCCGGCAACCCCTGAAAGTTGCTGCGCTGTACCGGCCTGGCCCGCCGGGCCGCCGTCGGTGCCATGCCTCCGAAATACCGAGCGGTCATCGCGGCGATCCGCATACACACTGATTCACAAAGGAGCGACCTCATGACAAAATTCTGGAAACCCATTCTGGCCGTGCTTCTGGTCTGCGCCCTGGCCCTGTCCGGCGGGGCCCTGCTTGCAGAGCCCGCCGCCTCGGCGGCCTCTTACTCCCCCGCCGCCCCCCAGGCGGCTCCCGTCTCCGCCGATGAGGAGTTCCGGGCGGTGTGGGTGGCCACGGTGTACCGGCTGGACTACCCCAGCCAGGCCACCACCGACCCGGCGGTGCTGAAGCGGGACGCCGACGCCATCCTCCAGGAGTGCGTGGAGCTGGGCATGAACGCGGTGATCCTCCAGGTGCGGCCCTCCGCCGACGCCCTGTACCCCTCGGACTACTACCCCTGGAGCCGCTACCTCACCGGCACCCAGGGCACCGCCCCCAAAAACGGCTTCGACCCGCTGGCCTACTGGGTGGAGCGGGCCCACGCGCTGGGGCTGGAGCTCCACGCCTGGCTCAATCCCTTCCGCATCACTAAGGGCGGCCAGGCGGAGTTTGATTCCCTCACCGCCGACCACCCGGCCAAGCTCCACCCGGACTGGGTGGTGGAGTACGAGGGGGAGTTCTACTTCAACCCCGGCCTGCCCGAGGTGCGGGAGTACATCATCCAGGGCGCGGAGGAGCTGGCCCGCAATTACGACATCGACGGCGTCCACCTGGACGACTACTTCTACCCCGGCAGCGGCTTTGACGACGCGGATACTTACGCCCAATACGGCGTCGGGTTCTCCGACCTGGGGGACTGGCGGCGGGACAACGTGAACCGGCTGGTGGAGGAGCTGGGGGAGCGGCTCCACGCCATCGACCCCAACCTGTCCTACGGCATCAGCCCCTCCGGCGTGTGGGCGGACAGGAGCAGCCTGCCCCAGGGCTCCAACACCACCGGCGGGTATGAGAGCTACTACGCCTCCTACGCCGACAGCCGCAAGTGGGTGAAGGAGGGGTGGATCGACTACATCTGCCCCCAGATCTACTGGTACATCGGCCACAAGAGCATGGACTACGCCACCGTGGCCCGCTGGTGGGCGGATACGGTGAAGGGCACCGGGGTACGCCTGTACATCGGCATGGCGGACTACCTGGCGGACAACGCCGACCCCGCCAGCCCCTGGTTCGGCACGAAGGCCATCCAGGCCCAGCTGGAGCTCAACGACACCCTGCCCCAGGTGGCGGGGGAGGTTCACTTCCGCTATCAGTTCCTGGCGGACAGCCAGGCCCTGGGCGACCTCTACCGCCAGTGGTACGGCACGGCGGAGCCGGAGGAGCCGGTGGGGGAGGCCCATCTCAACACCGCCGAACACGAGGCCTACATTCAGGGCAGCGACGGCCTGTTCCGACCGGAGGCCTCCCTGAGCCGGGCGGAGGCGGTGACCATGCTGGCCCGCCTGTCTGTGGACGGGGACGGGAATCCCCTCTACACCGGCGCGGCGGGCACCGGCGGCTTCTCCGACGTGAGCCGGGAGGACTGGTACGCCCCCTACGTGGCCTTTGCCCAGAAATATGGCATCGCCAGCGGCTACCCCGACGGCACCTTCCGGCCGGAGCAGCCGGTCAGCCGGGCGGAGCTGGTGAAGCTGATCTCCTCCTATTTCGAGGTGACCGGCGGCACGGCCGCCTTCCCCGACGTGGCGGCGAGCTACTGGGCCTCCGATGTGATCTCCTTCGCCGCCCAGCAGGGCTGGGTGTCCGGCTACCCCGACGGCACCTTCCGCCCCGACGCGCCGGTGGGCCGGGCGGAGGCGGTGAAGATCCTCAACCACGCCCTGGATCGCCGGGCCGGGGAGCGGCCCGCCTCCCTCCCCTTCACCGACGTGCCCAAGGATCACTGGGCCTACGACGAGATCCGGGAGGCGGCGGTGTCCCACACCTACCAAAAGACGGATGACGGCGAGAAGTGGCTGAGCTACGACTGGTAACCTCTCAACATGCGGCGGCGCGCACAGGATTGTGCGCGCCGCCTTCCTGTCACTTCTCACTTGTCACTTCACTTGGGCCGCCGGAGCAGCCGCCGCACCGGGCTGTCCGGGTCGGCCAGCCCCCGGAGGAAAGCCCGGGGATTGGCGCAGAACAGGGCGGCACAGGCCGCCAGCCGCCGGAAAAAGCTCCGCATAACATCGCCCTCCCCCGCCAGTATAGGCCGGGGAGGGCGCGAAAGAGGTCGAACGGTGCCGATTGGGACGCTATGCCCGCCTCCGTGTCAGGAAGAGGCCCAGGAGCGACCCCGCCAGAATGATCGGCGCCGCCCGGACAAACAGCCACTCGAAGGCGTGGAGGGCCACCCCCACCACGGCCCGCTCGGGATCGCTGTAGTCCCAGTCCAGGTAGGGACTGCCCCATCCCAGCAGCCCCGCGAACAGGAGCACGGTGGCCGCGCACAGGGCCAGCAGCAGGCAGCGGATTACCCTGCGCCGCGCGGCCTTCTGCCGGGCAAACCGCAGGTTGATGACCTCCAGTTTTTCAGAGATGGCCTTCAGCTCATCCGTCTCCTGCTCCGGGACGGCCTCACCCAGCAGCGTGCTGACGGGGGCCTCCAGTGCCTCCGACAGGGCGAGCAGCATGTCGGAATCGGGCACCGACAGGCCCTTCTCCCATTTGGAGATGGTCTGCCGCACCACGTGGAGCTTGACGGCAAGCTCCTCCTGGGAGAGCCCCTTTGCCTTCCGGAGCGTTTTGATGTTTTCCTGCAGCACAGGCATCAGCCTCCTTTCCTGCGACCCCCATTGTAAGGGAAAATCCCCGTTGCCGCAAGCAACGAAATGTAACATTCCGGCTCCGGCGGGCTGTATTCCGGCCCTGCACCGCTTTTCCTTGCCTTTTGCGCACCGCCGGATATAATATACCTGTACGACACAAACGAGACGGGAGATGAGACTCCGCCATGAACATCACCTACGAGCAGGTGCGCCAGTCCGAGGAGATCCGCACCTACATCACCCAGGCCGACCAGTCCCTGGTGGCCCGGGGCTTTACCGAGCACAGCTTCGCCCATGTGACCCGCTGCGCCGAGTACGCCGCCCGCATCCTGGCCAAGCTGGGCTACGGGGAGCACGACCAGGAGCTGGCCCGGATCGCCGGCTTCATGCACGACATCGGCAACGTGGTCAACCGCCACGACCACGCCCAGACCGGGGCGGTCATGGCCTTCCGCATCCTGGACAAGATGGGGATGGAGCCCGCAGACGTGGCCGCCGTCATCACCGCCATCGGCCACCACGACGACCCCACCGCCTTCCCGGTGAACCCCACCGCCGCCGCCCTGATCCTGGCGGACAAGACCGACGTGCGCCGCAGCCGGGTGCGCAACAAGGAGCACCAGAGCTTCGACATCCACGACCGGGTGAACTACGCCGCCGAGCGCTCCGACCTGACCCTGGATCCGGAGCAGCGCACCATCACCCTCTCCCTGTCCATCAACACCGAATTCTGCGCCGTCATGGACTACTTCGAGATCTTCCTGGAGCGGATGCTCCTCTGCCGCAGGGCCGCCGAGTTCCTGGGCCTCACCTTCAAGCTGGACATCAACGGGCTGGGCCTGCTGTAGAGGCGGGTTTTCCGCCCATTTCTCCCCGACTCAACCAATGGTATGTGTACATTTCACCGGGCTGCTGCTATCGTTGGGGCGGAAAGGAGGTCTCCCCATGGATCAGGAGAAAATCGGCGCCTTTATCACGGAGCGCCGGAAACAGGCCGGCCTCACCCAGGCCGCCCTGGGAGAACAGCTGGGCATCACAGACCGGGCCGTCTCCAAATGGGAGCGGGGCAAAAGCATGCCCGACCCCTCCCTCATGCTGCCCCTGTGCGGGCTGCTGCACATCACCGTCAACGAGCTTCTGACCGGGGAACGTATCAGCATGGAGGACTATCAGGAAAAAGCGGAAGAGAAGCTGCTGGAGCTCCAGAAGCAGGAGGCCCTCAACAACAAGCGGCTGCTCTGGCTGGAGGTCGTGATCGGCCTTCTCTCCACGGCGGCCGCCCTGGTGATGATCTTCGCCGCCAGCTTCGCTGTCGTGTACTTCTGGTGGCGGCTGGCCCTGATCGCGGCCGGGCTGGCAATCATTACGGTTGGAATCGCGGTGGCGGTCAAGCTGGAGCACGACGCGGGGTACTACGAGTGCCCCCACTGTCACGCCAGGTATGTCCCCACCATGCGGGCGGTGGTATTCTCCCCCCACATTGGGAGAAGCCGGAAGATGAAATGCCCCCGCTGCGGCCAGCGGGGGTATCACAGGAAAATATTGACCAGGTAACCGTGGCCCTAGGGCTTGTTTGAAAAATGTCAACATACCCAATCGGCGGGCCTTTTGCCCCCTGGACGGCGCAATTTTTCCTTGAAATCCGTCAGGATTCCTGCGAAAAAATTGCTTGCCAGCGGCCCAAAATCCCTCGCCGCTGGACACATCGCCAATTTTCAAACAAGCCCTAAAGCCTCGCAGAGTTTTGCCGGCCGCACACGCCCCAAAAGCCTCGCAGAGTTCGCGCCCGCAGGCGCGAAAAAAATAAAATCAGCCATTTCCGTCGACATGCGCGTCGAAATGGCACATCGCAGGATGAAATGGCCGACTTTTTCGCAAGAAAACGAGGCCGTTTCATCCTGTATCTTCTTTCGGAGAAGTGGCCCTGCCACTTCTCCGAAAATATAGCACAACCCCCCGGCCATCCAACGTGACCGGGGGGCTACTTTTCGACCTGGGGTTCTACCACTATGGTTACCTCTACTTTCTATAGATTCTACAACATCTGGCTGAACAGCACGGTCTTCCTAGGGCTCACTGTCTCCTGCAACGCATTGGCACTTGGTTTCCGTCTTGGGCGAACTTCGCTTGAGAGGTTTTCCTGTTGTGCATCTCACTTCATTGAGCTGGTTGGGAACAAGTGCAGGCTGGAATACCACAATTTCTGTCTCACCAAATGCGGTAGTTCGGAAAAGATTGAGCTTCTCAGCCCATTGGGCTCACCTCTTTCTTTTTCTGTCTAGATCATACTACCAACGGCCGATTTTGTCAAGGACTTTTTGGTGAAATTATTCAAGTTTTTTCGCCCTCAGCCGGGGAAAAACAGGCAGAGCACCACGCCGTAGAGGACGGCGGCGCTGATGCCGTAGGCCAGCACCGGCCCGGCGATGGCGAACATCCTGGCCCCCACCCCCATGACCAGGCCCTCGCTCCGGAACTCCAGCGCCGGGGCGACCACGGCGTTGGCAAAGCCGGTGATGGGCACCAGGGTGCCCGCCCCGGCGTGCTTGGCCAGCCTGTCAAACCAGCCCAGGCCGGTGAAGAGGGCGGCCAGAAAGATGATGGTCACCGACACGGCGGTGCCGGCGTCCCCCTCGCTGAGGCCGCAGCCCCGGTACAGATTGAGCAGGGCCTGTCCCCCGGTGCAGATCAGCCCGCCGGTGCAGAAGGCCCAGGTCAGATTCTTCCAGATGGGCGAAGGCTTGGCCTTCTGCTCCACATAGCGGCTGTACTCCTGGTTGGTCATATCCATGGCGCGTATCCTTCCTTTCCCTTTCAGCATGCCCCTTGACAGGGGAAAACATTCGTGGTATTCTCTACAGGCCCGTTACTCATTTACTAAATTACTAATTTACTAATCGGAAAGGAGGGATCTCCGTGCAGATCCCCACCACACTCAAGCACAAGCCCGTCCTGGCCGCGGAGGACTACGGCCGCATCGACGGCCGCACCGCCGGCGGCTCCGACGCCCAGGGCCTCTCCCTGGGCCTGGCCCAGTGGAACGACCGGGGCAGGGTGGACATCTCCGCCAAGGTCTGGCGGTACACCGGGGAGAAGTGGTCTCGCCAGTCGGAGGAGCTGCCCCTCCACCGGGTGCTGGATCTGGCCATACTCATCTGCCGGGCCCAGCTCTACTTCCAGGAGGAGGCCTACCGCTTCCCCAGGGGCTACGACCCGGAGCACCCCCAGGTAGACCGCATCGGTCTCCAGGGGGACGCCATGGCCGTGGAGGTGTGCACCGGCAACGACCACATCGACGAGGATCTCCAGCTCTTCCGGGACGCCCTGGCCCGGGACGGGGAGCTGCTGGGGGAGCGGATGCGGGTGCTCTCCCGGATCCTGGGGGAGCTGGGCTGCCATGGCTAGGACGGAACACCAGAAGGAGCTGCTGGCCGCCTATCGGGAGCGGCCCATCACCGGCGCCGTGTGCGCCGTCACCGACACCGTCAGCGGCAGAACCCTGCTCCTGGCCTCCCCCAACCCGGCGGGGCAGCGCAACCGCTTCCAGTTCGCCGTCAGCACCGACATGCCCCTCCACCCCGCCATGGCGGCGGACTGGCGGGCCCACGGCGGGGCGGCCTTCACCTTCACCCAGCTGGAGACCCTGGAGAAGAAGCCCGACCAGACCGACCGGCAGTTCCAGGAGGAGCTGGAGCTGCTGCGGGATATCTGGCGGGAGCGGCTGGCGGCGGAGGGCAAAGAATTTTACCGCTGAGCCGCACCAGCAGAAAACCGGAGGGCCGTCCGCATATGCGGGCGGCCCTCCGGTCTTTTTGTTGCTTTTACAGAATGGCGTAGAGCAGCTGGGCCAGCTCGCCCCGTGCGAGGGCGTCGGTGGGCCGCAGCTTGTTGTCGGTGGGCGTCACCACACCCTGGCCCACCAGGCTCTGGACATAGGGCAGGGCCCAGTCACCCACCTGGCCGGCATCGTCGGTGGTGAGCTCCGGCTGGGCGTAACCCCTGGCCTGGGTGCGGCCCAGGATGGTCATGGCCTCGGCCCGGCTGATGGTGGCCGAGGCATTGGCGGCCAGGCCGCCCTCCACCCCGGCACCCTGGAGGATGCCCAGGCTGTACATGGCCTTCACCGCGTTCAGGGCCCAGTCGGGGATGGAGGCCGCGTCCACAAAGGGCAGCTCCACCCCGGCGTACTGGGTGAGATCCAGATCCATCCACCGGGCCACCATGGTGAAGAACTCCGCCCGGGTGATGCTCTTGTCGGGCTGGTAGACCACGGTGTCCACGCCGGTGCCCATGGAGATGCCGTTGTCATAGAGGTAGGTGGCGTACTGCTCCGCCCAGTGGCCCGTCATGTCGGCAAAGGGGGAGGTGCGGTCGGAGGCGGGCTGGATGTCCGCCGAGGCCCGGCCCAGGTTGCCGCTGGCGTCGGAGACCGTCACCGTGGCCCGGTGGTAGCCGGTGTCGGCGGCAGGCAGGGAGGCGCTCAGGGTGCCGGTGCTCTCGTTCCAGGTGAAGGACAGCGCCGCGCCGTCATAGGTCAGGGACACGCTCTCCTGGGGGATGGTGCGATCCACGTTGTCCGACACCCGGGCGGTGAGCTGGGTGCCGCTGACGGTGAGGGTGACGGTGGGGGCGGTGGTGTCGCTGACGTTCTCGTTGGCGGTGGTGAGCTGATCCAGCCAGATCTCGCCGCTGGCGGCGGTGCCGCCGTAGACCACGTCCAGGCTGTTGAGGTAGGCCGCGCCCTCGGGCAGCTCCGCGCTGACATACTGCCAGCCGGTGAAGTTCAGGGCGGTCAGCAGGATCTGGCTGGTCTGGAGCTGGCTGTCGGTGACGGTGGCCATGAGGGTGTTGCCCGAGCCGTCGCCGTACACCCACATGCCCAGCCAGCTCTCGCCGGTGGGGATGGCCAGGGCGGCGCCCAGGCTGGCGGAGCCGGAGGAGGCATCGTAGGTCATCTTCAGGCTCTGGCGGCCGTTGTGGACGTATTCCAGACCCGTCTCCACGGCGGGGACGGCGGTATCCGTGGCGGTGAAGGCGTCCATGCCGCCCTCCAGATCCTCCAGGGTGTTGACATGGCCGGCCACGCTCACCGGGATGGTGAGAGTCTTGCCGCCGGCGGAGACGGTGAGGGTGCCGCTGGCGCTCTTCTCCCCGGCGGTAAAGAGGCCGTTTTCATCCACCGTGCCCACCGCCGGGTCGGCCGTCCAGGTAAAGCAGGTATCCTGGGCGGTGAGATCCAGGCTGCGGTAAGAGGCCGAGGCCTTCAGATCCATCTGCCCGCCGGGATCCAGGTTCAGGGAGGTCACCGCCGCGCCGGTGGACTCGTCGGACAGGGTAATGCTGTCCGGGGTGCTGACGGTGGTGATGGAGACCGTGCCCGAGGCATAGCCGTCGTCGGCGGTCACCCGGGAGGTGCCGCTCTCCGTCCCGGCGGTGAACAGGCCGTTCTCGTCCACCGTGCCGCCGCCCTCGGTGACCTCCCACTCCACCTCATATCCGCTGGTCGGATAGTAGTGGGTGTCCAGGCCGGAGGCGGACAGCTGCACCGCAGCGCCGGAGAGCAGCAGGTTATCGGTGGGGGTCACGTAGTAGGAGTCCAGCTCGCCGGTGGGCTGGAGCTCGGTGGTGAGGAAGATGGCGGTGGAGTTGGCCCGCTGGCTGCCGTCGGAGGGGCTGTTGACCACCTCCATGCTGCTGCCGTCCGGGTAGGTGACGCCGATGGTGGTGGAGCCGCCGCCGTCCATGCAGATGGCCTCCACACACCCCAGCTCAATGAGGCGCTGAGCCACCTGGGTCTGGGTGGCCCCCACGCTGAGGCCGGGCTGCTTGCCGTCCAGGGCGTAGAACACCAGGGTGCCGTCGGCCTTGATGCCGATGGCGGGCCAGGCGGTGCGGGAGGCGTCCAGGCCGGAGGCCGCCTGCCCGTTGGTTACCAGCTTGGCCACGCCGCCCAGGGCCTGATCCACATCATTCCACCGGGCGTCGGTGCTGGTGATGGAAAGGGTCACCGTGTCGCCGGGCATCAGGGCCCGCAGCTTCGCCAGGGTGTCCGCGTTGTCCTTGGCGTTGAGGGTGAGCACCGCCTTGCCCTCGGGGATGGCGATGCTGCCGGTGGACTCCAGCACCTGCTCCACCACGTACTGGGTCTGCCTGCCGATGCGGGGCTCGGTGGAATAGGTGCCGCTCTCATCCTCCACGGGGGTGAGAATCACGTCCACCCCGGCCTCGCTGTTCTTGGTGGTGTCGGCAAAGTCCGAGGTCAGCAGGGTCAGGCCGCCGCTGCCGTCGCTGCTGGTCATCTTGCGCACCTTGTTGATGCCGCCGCTGAGGTTGAGGGTCGCGCCGCCCAGGGTCACCGACATGGACAGCCCGTTCTGGGCGATGAAGGCGGTGCCGTCGTCATAGAAGCCGATGGCCCAGGTGCTGCTGTAGTAGCCGGTGGCCCGCACCACCCCGTCGGTGACCACCAGGCCGGTGGGCGCGCCGGTGGAGAGCACATACCAGTCCCCGTTGAGGCCGGAGACCACCCGCTTGCCCTGGCTCTCCAGCTGCTGGGCCATGCCGGTGAGGGTCACCCGGTCGGTGACCTTGGTGCCGTAGGCCACGGTGGGGGTCACGTCGGCACTGGGGGTGTAGGTGACATAGTGCTCGGTACGCAGATCAGAATAGGTGTCGCTCCAGAAATAGTTGGTGGTCAGGGTGGTGCCCACCGAGATGGGCGCTGTGCCGGTATGTAGATCCCAGCCCAGGGCCTGGGACGCCGAGGCTGCGGTGACGGTCATGGCCAGCGCCAGCCCCAGGGCCGCGCCCCGCCGCAGGAATTGCTTCATGAAAGTCCTCCTATGTCTGTGGATGAATGGATTGCTATGGAAGTTATGTTAACACAAATCCCCCCGCTTGTAAACAAGCGGGGGGACAGGGAAATCTTACATTTCTGCAACAGCGGCCTGCTCACCGGGCCGCGTCGGCCTCCGGCCGCCCCTGCTTCAGCCGGGGCAGGGTCTTTTCCAGTGTGGCCTCCTCCTGGATGGCCAGCAGCTCGCCGATGAGCTGGTTGGACACCAGGAAGCCCCTGGGCGTCAGGTTCCAGCGGCGGTCGTGGCGCTCCGCCCAGCCCTGGCGCTCATACTCCTCCAGCTTCTGCTCGATGGGGTCGAAGTTCATGAAGAACTCCCGGCGGTACTCCCACTCCTCGATGCCCCGGGTGGTGCGCAGGCGGAGCATCAGGTACTCGCTGCCCCGCTCCCGCTGGGGGATCAGGTCGGACTCGTCAATCACCGCGCCCCCCTCCAGCACGCCGGAGATATAGCCCTCCAGGTTCCGCACAAAGGAGTAGCGCCGGCCGCCGAAGTCGGAGTGGGCCCCCGGCCCGAAGCCGATATAGGGCCGTCCCATCCAGTATTTCAGGTTGTGGCGGGACTGGAACCCCGCCCGGGCGAAGTTGGAGATCTCATACTGCCGGTAGCCCGCCGCCGCCAGGCGCTCCACCATCCACAGGTACATGTCGGCCTGCACATCGTCGTCGGGCAGCCTGGTGCCCCGGATCACCCGGTCGTCCAGGGGGGTGCCCGGCTCCACCTTCAGGCCGTAGCAGCTCAGATGCTCCGGCTCCAGGGAGAGCACCTGCTCCACCGAGTCCTTCCAGCTGTCCATGTCCTGCTCCGGCAGGCCGTAGATCAGATCCAGGCTCAGATTTTTCAGCTTGGCCGCCCGGGCGGCCTCCACCGCCTGGCGGGCCTGCTCAAAGGTATGGGGCCGATGGAGGCTTTGCAGCTCGCAGTCGTGGGCGGACTGCACCCCCAGGGAGATGCGGTTGACCCCCGCCCGGCGCAGGGCCTGGAAGGTCTTGAGATCCACACTGTCCGGGTTGCACTCCACGGTGATCTCCGCGTCCTTGGCCAGATCAAAGCGCTTGGAGATCAGCCTGAGCAGCTCCTTCAGGCGCTTCGCCCCATAAAAGCTGGGGGTTCCGCCGCCAAAATACACCGTGTCCACCTGCCACCCCCGGGTGAGGGGGGCGGTCTCCTTCATGTGGGCCAGCAGCGCCTTCTGATAGTCGTCCATCCGCTCCTCCCGCCCGGCAAGGGAGTAAAAGTCACAGTAGTCACACTTGCTCCGGCAGAAGGGGATGTGGATGTAAAGGCCCAGTTTCTCCGGCATAGGAGGCACCTCGTTTCCATGCTTCAATGTTCAAGCGTATATTATACTACAAAATCCGGCGTTTGAAAAGCGGTGCATGCCGTGGTATACTGGGAAAAAAGCGGAAGGGGGGGAGCGCGCATGGCGGAGCAGGCGCCCCGGCGGCTGACGCTCACCGTCACGCCGGCCATGGCGGGGGAGAAAATCGACACCCTGCTGCGGCGGGAGCTGCACCTGTCGGGCACGGTGATCCGGCGCATCAAGTGGCTGGAGGACGGCATCCTGCTGGACGGCGTCCGGGCCATCACCGGGCAGCGGACAGCGGCGGGGCAGGTGCTCTCCGTCCGGGTGGCCGACCCCGACCACAAGGGCGTCATGCTTCCCACACCCGGCCCCCTGGACATCGTATATGAGGACGGGGATCTGCTGGTGCTCAACAAGGCCCCCGGCGTCACCGTCCACCCCGGCCCCGGCCACTACGCCGACACCCTGTGCAATTTTATCGCGTACTACTACCGGGAACAGGGCATCACCGCCGACGTCCACCCGGTGCAGCGGCTGGATCGGGGCACCTCCGGCCTGATGGTGGTGGCCAAGCACCCCCACGCCCAGGAGCGGCTCAAGCGGCAGCTCCACACCCCGGACTTCCGCCGGGTGTACCTGGCGGTGTGCGACGGGGTGCCCGAGCCGCCGGAGGGGGTGATCGACGCCCCCCTGGGCCGGACGCCGGATTCCCTCATCGCCCGGCGGGTGGATCCGGCGGGACAGGCGGCCGTCACCCGCTACCGGGTGCTCCGCGCCGGCCGGGGCCGGGCCCTGGTGGAGCTGGAGCTGGACACCGGCCGCACCCACCAGATCCGGGTGCACATGGCCCACATCGGCCACCCTCTCACCGGGGACTTTCTCTACGGCACGGAGGCTCACAGCCTGATCTCCCGGCCCGCCCTTCACTCCGCTAAGCTCTCCCTTCTCCACCCCGTCACTGGGGAGCCCATGGCGTGGGAGCAGCCTCTGCCGGAAGATATGAAGCGGCTGATATGACAGAGTCATATCAGCCGCTTTGTTATTCCAGCCCGCACATGCGGGCCCATTTGCCCGAGCGCCAGCGCAGGGCGCACAGCAGGCCCCGGACGATCAGATCCACGTCCATGGCCAGCCACACCCCCGCCAGGCCGAACCCGGCGAAGTAGACCAGCACGGGGGCCAGGGGCACCCGGATGCCCCACATGCACACCAGCCCCACCACCATGGGCAGACGCACGTCGTGGGCGCCCCGGAGGGTGCCGGAGAGGATGATGGACAGGGCGAAGAAGGGCTCACAGAAGGCCACGATGCGCAGCATGAGGGCCGCCTGCTCCACCACCCGGGGGTCGGAGTTGAACAGGCCCGCCAGGGGCGGGGCCAGCAGGAACAGGGCGGAGGCGGTGCCGATGGCCACCACAAAGCCCAGCTTTGCGGCCAGGGTGCCGTAGGCCCGGGCGTCCTCCTTCTTCCGGGCCCCCACGGCCTGGCCCACCAGGGCGATGCCGGCGTAGGAGATGCCGTAGGCGGGCAGATAGCACAGCCCCTCGGCGGTGACGGCGATCTGGTTGGCGGCCAGGGCCACGGTGCCCAGGGAGGCCACCACGGCGGTGGTGGCGATCTGCCCCAGGTTGATGGTGGCCCGCTCCACCGCGGAGGGCAGGCCCAGCCGCACCGCCTGCCGGATGATGGCCCCGTCGGGGCGCAGGCCCTCCCGCAGGTGCACCCGGAAGCGGTCGCCCTGCCGGGTGCCGATGCGCAGCAGGGCGATGCCCGCCGTGGTCAGGGCCGCCGCCGAGGCGATGGCCGCCCCCGCCGCCCCCAGCCCCGCGCCGGGAATGGTGATCTGTGCCCCGAAGAGCACCGCCGGCCGGGTGGGATAGATGAGCAGGAAGTTGAGCACGATGTTCAGCAGGTTGGCCGCCGTGTTGAAGTACAGCGGCGCCCTGGTGTTGCCCATGCAGCGCAGGATGGCGGAGAAGATCTGCCCGGCGGCCATGAAGGGCATGGCCATGGTGTAGAACCGCAGGTAGGCCACCGCCTGGGGCAGCACCTCCGGCTCCGCCCCCAGCCAGCGGGGGATGAACCCGGCCAGGGACTGGTAGAGCAGCAGGCCCGCAAGGCCCACCACGATGGCGGCCAGCACCCCCTGGCGGATCACCCGTCGGGCCTTCTCGTCGTCCCGGGCCCCGATGGCGTTGGACACCTGGACGGAGTAGCCCACCCCCACGCCGGTGAGCAGGCCGTTGGCCAGCCAGATGGGGGCCGCGTTCACCGACACGGCGGCGGTGCCCGCCGCCCCCAGCACGCCCACCATGGCGGTGTCCGCATAGCTGACCATGGTGGTGAGCACCTGCTCAATGATGGCGGGCCAGGACAGCCGCCACAGGGTTTTCAGCCGGGGCTTCCCGGTCTGGTTTGTCTCCATACCTATCCCTCTCTCATACCCCCGTCAGATCAAAGGGGGGAATGTATGCCTGCTCCGCCGACTCCGGCTCCTGGGTGAAGCCCTCCAGGCCCAGGGCGTCCATGTACTCCGCCGCGGCCCGGGCCTCCGACGGCCGCAGGCGGCGGTTCAGCTCCGGGAACTCCGCCGCCCGCCCCCAGGGGATGTACTGGCTCATGAGGGAGAACAGCACCTCCCCCGGGGCGAAGCGCTCCGACACCCAGTCCATCACCCGCTTGGCCTCCGCCAGCTTCCCGGGCAATACCAGGTGGCGGATCACCACCCCCCGCTTCAGCAGGCCGTTTTCGTCATATGCGCAGGGGCCGGTCTGGCGGAACATCTCCAGGACGGCCGCCTGGGCCGCCTCCGGGTAGTCCGCCGCGCCGGAGTATTTCTCCGCGTACTCCGGCGTCACATACTTCAGATCGGGCAGATAGATCTGGATCTTCCCCTCCAGGGCCCGCAGGGTCTCCACCCGGTCGTAGCCGCCGGAGTTCCACACCACCGGCACGGGCAGGGGCTCGGTCAGGGCCTGGAGCACCACATGGGCGTAGTGGGTTGGGTTCACCAGGTCGATGTTGTGGGCCCCCTGGGCGATCAGCTCAAAAAAGATCTCCCGCAGGCGGGAGACCGTCACCGGCTTTCCGAAGTCCCGGTGGCTGATGGACTCGTTCTGGCAGAACACGCACCCCAGGGAACAGCCGGAGAAAAACACCGTCCCCGCGCCGCGGGTTCCCGAGATAGGGGGCTCCTCCCACATGTGGAGGACCGCCCGGGCCACCACCGGCAGGGCGGGCATCCGGCACACGCCGTGCCCTTCCGTCTCGGTGCGCAGGGCCCCGCAGGCGCGGGGACAGAGATTGCAGATCATTCCGGTTCGTTCCTTTCCGTTGGGGTTGGGCGGATCCCATCCGTCCCCGGTACCGCCGGCCCGTGGCGCGCGACGACCTCGGCGCGCGCGTCAACCGCCATGCCCGTAGGGGCGGATATTATCCGCCCGCTCATTTACCGGGGCCCCCGGGGAGCGGGCCGCTTTTTTGGAGGTGGCTTCGCTGGATTTTTATCGGAAGCGCCCCCGGCGCCTCCGACTCGGCCGGGGCCCCGCTTTCTTTCCCAAAGAAAGCGGTGGGAAAGAAAGGGCCGGGGGATTGCCCCCGGCACCCCCCAAAAAGCGGGGGCCCATGGCGGCGGTGGGCTGTACAGACAGGGCAAAGACCGAGCACGCATTGCCGCCCGTACCCTTGGCATTTACGTTACAGGCGCTGCCGCGCCTCGGGCGGCACGCATCGGGATTACCCTGCAAGCCTTGCGGGTAGTTGCGCTGTACCAGCTTGGCCCGCCGGGCCGCCGTCGGCGCCATGCCGCTGAAATACCGTGGTGTTTATGGCGGCTTGGAAACGGCGCGCCGGGGTCGTCGCGCCCCACGTAGGGGCGCACCTGTGTGTGCGCCCGCTCCGAGCCGAGGGGGCGTTACAACGTAAGCCCCCTCGGCCGGAAAGCTGCCTGTAGGACAGCCTGGGGGGTACATCCAATAGGGGGGAGCCGCAGCTCCCCCCTGATTGGTCGTTTTAAGGGGTGGGTGCAGGGCGGGGGAAATCGAAATCCCCCGCCCTGCCCTTTCTTTCCCCCCACTTTCTTTCGGAAAGAAAGTGGGGCCGCCGGAGGCCGCGCCTCCACTGGGCGGGCGGATGATATCCGCCCCTACAGGCATGGCGGTTGACACGCGCGCCGGGGTCGTCGCGCGCCACGAAGGGATCCTCAATATCCAGCGGGCGACCACAGGTCGCCCCTACAGCCAGACCTCGCGACGCTCCGTGCGGCCCATGAGCCAGTCCACGGACACCCCGTAAAAATCCGCGATATGGAGCAAGGTTTCATATTTAGGCAAGCGGCCTAGTTCCAGATCCTGATAGCCGCGGGTGGAAAGCTGAACCTCTTCGGCCACCTCGGCCTGCTTCAGGTTCCGTTCTGCTCTTAATTGCCGGATACGCTCTGCAAACATAAATTCGTCCCTCGACACACAGTTTGCTTCGTATTATAATGTACACAGTCAACTTCGTTTTGGAGGGATTATGATGTCACCGACGATCGAGCTGCTCTATCACTATATCGTGGGAATACCCAATCCGGAGCTCTGGCCGGAGGAGCTGCGGCCCTAGGCCTTGGGCCCCAGGTTGCCCTCCTTCCAGTGCCTGCGGCACAGGCCGATGTACTGGTCGTTGGCCCCCAGCACCACCTGCTCCCCCTCCTTGAGGACGTGTCCGCTCTCGTCAAAGCGGGCGTTGCACACCGCCTTTTTGCCGCACCAGCAGATGGTCTTGACCTCCTCGATGATGTCGGCGGTAGCCAGCAGCTCCGCCGAGCCGGGGAACAGATCCCCCTTGAAGTCGGCCCGCAGGCCGTAGCAGATCACCGGGATGTTCCAGTCGTCCACCAGCTCGGTGAGGTAGCGCACCTCGTCCCGGGTGAGGAACTGGGCCTCGTCCACGATGATGCAGGCATAGGGCTTGAGCTCCCGGGGTGTCATCTCCATCAGGTCGGAGAAGTAGATGCAGTCGTGGCTCAGGCCCGCCCGGGAGGCCACGAACCGGGCCCCGTCCCGCTGATCCACCGCGGGCTTCACCAGCAGGGCGTCCTGCCCCCGCTCCTCGTAGTTGTAGCGCACCATCAGCGCGTTGGCCGTCTTGCTGGAGCCCATGACCCCGTATCGGAAGTACAGCTTTGCCATATCCTCATCCTCCTGTTTCCGTGGGGCCCAGCCGGGCCTCCACCGCCGCTTGAAACGCCTGAAAGGCGTTGGGTACCGCGTATTCGCGCTCCAGCGCGTCCCGATCCGCCCACACCCACCCGCCGGGGAGCCTGTCCGACGCGGCCTCCACCATGCGTGAGGCCATGCGCCACTCGATGTGGGTGAAGATGTGCTTGCCGGACGGCCCGTCGGCCAGCCCCGCCGCCTCCACCGGGCAGGGGGCGGGAGAGAGCTCGTTGGGGTACTCCCACAGGCCCGCCAGCAGGCCCTTCGCCGGGCGCCGGCGCAGGGCCACTTTTTTTTGGTAAAAAATCAGGAACACCGTCCGCTCCTCCACCCGGCGGGCCTTTTTCGCCGCCTTGACGGGCAGTTCCGCGGTGCGGCCCTCCCGCAGGGCGGCGCAGAAGCCCCTGGCCGGGCACTGTGGGCACAGGGGCTCCCCGTTGGGCAGACATACCATGGCCCCCAGATCCATCAGGGCCTGGTTGAAGTCGCCGGGGGAATCCAGGGGGATCACCTCCCGCAGGGCCGCGCCCATCCGCTTCTTCACGTCGGGCCGGGTGATGTCCCCGCCGTCGCCGGTGAGGCGGGACACCACCCGGAGCACGTTGCCGTCCACTGCCGGCTCGGGCAGGCCGAAGGCGATGGAGGCCACGGCCCCCGCCGTGTAGTCCCCTACCCCGGCCAGGGCCCGGATGGCCTCATAGGTGTCCGGGAACACCCCGCCGTGCTCCTCCACGATCTGCCGGGCGGCCTTCTGCAGGTTGCGGGCCCGGTTGTAGTAGCCCAGGCCCTGCCACAGCTTCATGAGCCTGTCCTCCTCCACCGCCGCCAGATCGGCCACGGCGGGCAGGGCCTCCATGAAGCGGGCATAGTAGCCCAGCACCGCCGCCACCCTCGTCTGCTGGAGCATGATCTCGCTGACCCACACGTGGTAGGGGGTGGGGTCGCTGCGCCAGGGCAGCACCCGGGCGTTTTCATGGTACCACTGGAGCAGGGGTATGGGCAGTCGATCCAGTTCGTTCAAGGGGACACCTCCGTGTTGTGCGCGCTGTCCCGGATATTATATAATGAAGCGAAACTTTTTTCAAGGCGGCGCAATGAAAACCGCCCGCTCGCTACTCTAATGGTCAGAAAGGGGGGCGCCACCCTTGACGGAACAGGAATTTGCCGACCGCGCCGAGGCCATCAAGGCCCGGCTCTACCGCACCGCGCGGCTCTATCTGGGCAGTGAGGCCCACGCGCTGGACGCGGTGGACGAGGCGGTGTACCAAGGCTTTCTGCACTACAAAAAGCTCCGCCAGCCCGAGTATTTCGACACCTGGCTGACCCGCATCCTCATCAACGCCTGCAACGCCGAGCTGCGCCGCCGAAAGCGGGAGCTGGCGGTGGCGGAGCTGCCCGAGACCGCGGCGGAGGAATTCGACGCCCTCCCCCTGCGGGAGGCCATCGCCCGCCTGCCGAAGGAGCTGCGGGCGGTGGTGGTGCTGCGGTACTTCCAGGGGCTCACCCTGGCGGAGACCGCCCAGGCCCTGGACATCCCGCCCGGCACCGTGTCCACCCGGCAGCGCAGGGCCCTGTCCCTGCTGAAGCTGCACCTGACCGAGGAGGTTTGAACCATGAACCGTATGGAAGAATATGAGGCCCTCCTGCGTGAGCCGGAGGAGCTGCCCCCCGCCCTGGAGAACACCGTGGGCCGGGCCCGGGCCAGAGCGCGCCGGCGGCGGCTGTGGCGGCGCGTCAGCGCCCCCGCCGGCAGCGTGGCGGCGGTATTCGCCGTCTTTGTGCTGATGGTAAACGTGTGGACCCCCTTCGCCCTGGCCTGCGCCAAGGTCCCCGTGCTGCGGGAGCTCACCGCCGCCGTAGCCTTCTCCCCCAGCCTGAAAGCGGCGGTGGAGAACGACTATGTCCAGTATATCGGCCAGAGCCAGACCGACAACGGCATCACCGTCAACCTGGAGTACCTGATGGCCGACCAGGGCGGGCTGACGCTGTTCCTCTCCATCACCGGGCCGGAGGAGGCCACATCCTTCATGCCCAGCCCGGAGTTTACCACCCCCGACGGGGAGGGGCTGGAGGGCTGCTCCGTTCTGATGGACAGCGTGGCCCCCGGGGAGCTGACCAACGCCGTCACCGTGGCCTTCAAGGGGGAGGAGGAGCCCCAGCTCCCCGAGGCCCTCCACATGACCTGTGAGGTGCAGGCCCACATACCCGGCGTCACAGACCATGAGACCTGGACGGCAGACGCCGCGTTCACCTTCGACTTTCCCCTGGATCAGCGGTTCCGGGGCCAGGGTCGGACGGTGGAGGTGAACCGCTGGATCCAGCTGGACGGAAATGACATCCGGATTGTGGATCTGGAGCTCTACCCCACCCACGCCCGGCTGAACCTGGAGCAGTCTCCGGACAACGCCGAGGAACTCCGGGGCCTGAACTTCTACCTGGAGGACGGGGAGGGCAACCGCTATGAGGAGGGCTCCGCCAGCGGGCTGGCCGCCCTGGGGGACTCCTACCTGTTCGAGAGCCCCTATTTCAGTGATCCGGACTCCCTCACCCTGTATATCACCAGGGCGGAGTGGCTGGAGAAGAGCCAGAAGTTTATTACCGTCAGCCTGAAAACCGGGGAGGCCCTGGAGCCCATGCCGGAGGGCATGGAAATCAGCGCCATCCGCCTGGATGAAACCACAGCCCGGGTGGCCTTCCTGGCCCCCATGCCTCCCGGCAGCAGCGAGACCAGCATGAACTTCTACCAGCTGGGCACCGGCCACTACCGCGCTCCCGACGGCACGGTAAAGTATATCGGCGGCCACAGCACCTATGTCAGTGATACGCTCTGGCGGGACACCCCCTACGAGACGCCCATCCCCGAGGGGTATTTCGTGGAGGAGTACACCATTGAGCACTGCTACTGGGACGTCATCTCCATGGGCCTCCACGTCTCCCGCCGCACCACCTTCGACGACCCCGTCACCCTGGCCTTGCAGTAGGGGCGCACACCGTGCGCCCGCGGCCTGGAAAACGGCGCGTCAGGGATGCCGCGCCCTACAGTCGGGGGCCAAATTGAAACAGCGGGCGCCGGCCAATGGCCGGCGCCCGCTCATTTTATTTCAGCAGTTCTTCCAGAATCTCCACCGCGCTTCGCACCAGGCGGTCGCAGTTGGGCTTGTGCTCCTCCCCCCGCTCATCCATCATCTGAAGCAGGGCGTCGCAGTCCAGGGCCCGGTTCCTCTCCCGGAAGCGGCTCATGAACTCCGTGGCCTCGTCGGCCCCCTTGCCCGCCATGCCCAGCACCATCAGGGCGCTGGTCACCGCGCCGCAGGCGGAGCCGCGGCGCATGCCGCGGCCGAAGTTGGCCCCCAGCTGGAACGCCGTGTCCCTGTCCAGCCCGCAGGCATCGGCAAAGGGCACCAGCACCGACTGGCAGCAGTTGTAGTGTACGTCCGTCCGATCCCGCAGGGCCTGGGACTCCTCCATTCTCGTCATTTCTGTTCTCTCCTTTTCTTGAATGGATAATTGAGAATTGAAAATTGATAATTCTCCGCGCATAACCCCGGCACAGGAAACGGAACCGGCCGTATAACCGATAATTATCCATTATCAATTGCCCATTATCAATTATCCTCAGTTGAACATGTCGCCGTGCTGTTCAAACAAGCGGTGGATCTGTTTCAGCAGGGGGGCGTGCTCGGGCCGCTTCAGGCCGGGGTCGCGCTCCAGCAGTTCCTGGGCGGCCAGCTGGGCCTCCTTGAGCACCCGCATGTCCCCCGCCAGATCGGCGATGCGCAGCTGGGGCAGGCCGTGCTGCCGCTGGCCGAAGAAGTCGCCGGGGCCCCTGAGCTTCAAGTCCTCCTCGGCGATTTGGAAGCCGTCGGTAGTCTTGGTCAGCACCTTCAGCCGGGCCCGGCTGTCCGGGTTTCGGGTGGAGGTCACCAGCACGCAGTAGGACTGGTGCTTCCCCCGGCCCACCCGGCCCCGGAGCTGGTGGAGCTGGGACAGGCCGAAGCGGTCGGCGTTCTCCACCACCATCAGCGCCGCGTTGGGCACGTCCACACCCACCTCGATCACCGTGGTGGACACCAGCACGTCCATCTCCCCCCCGGCGAAGGCGGTCATGACCGCGTCCTTCTCCCTGGGCTTCATCTTCCCGTGTACCAGGCCCACCCGCAGGTCGGGGAACACCTCCGTCTGGAGGCCCTGGGCGTAGGTCGTGGCGGCCTTCAGGCCGGCCCCCTCATCCTCCCCCTCCTCCACGGCGGGGCAGACGATGTAGGCCTGCCGCCCCTCCCCCACCAGCTTCCGCACAAAGCCGTACATCCGCTGCCGCTTGTCCTCCCCCACCACAAAGGTCTGCACCGGCGTGCGGCCGGGGGGCAGCTCGTCGATCACCGACACGTCCAGATCCCCGTAGATCACCAGGGACAGGGTGCGGGGGATTGGGGTGGCGGAGAGCACCAGCACATGGGGGGGCCGCCTGGCCTTGGCGGACAATGCCGCCCGCTGGGCATCCCCACGCTGCTCCCGCAGCGCGGGGACCCCCAGGCCGATTTTATTTGCGGCCGGGGGAAGTGAATCCCCCCGGCCTTCGCCGCTTGCGCGGCGCCCCGTCTGTGACGGGGCCCCCGGCGTGGCCCAGGCTTTGGCGGACAATGCCGCCCGCTGGGCCACGCCGAAGCGGTGCTGCTCGTCGGTAATCACCAGGCCCAGATCGGCGTAGTCCACCCCCTCGGACAGAAGGGCGTGGGTGCCGATGAGCAGATCCAGCTCCCCCGCCGCCAGGGCGGCGAGCAGCTCCTTCCTGGCCTTTCCCTTCACCGCCCCGGTGAGCAGGCCCACCCGCAGGCCGGCCTGCTCCAGCAGGGGGGCGAGAGATCGGAAGTGCTGCTCGGCCAGCAGCTCCGTGGGGGCCATGAGGGCGCACTGGCGGCCGTTTTTGGCCGCCAGCCAGGCGCCCCAGGCCGCCACCATGGTCTTGCCCGAGCCCACGTCCCCCTGTACCAGCCGGTTCATGGGTGGGCCGGCGGACACATCGGCAGCGATCTCGTCCATCACCCGCCGCTGGGCCCCGGTGAGGGGGAAGGGCAGCAGGGCCAAAAATTCCTCCACCGGGGGAATGGCAAAGGGCACCCCCGCCGCCTCATCCCGCCGGGTGCGCAGCAGGGCCATGCCACAGGTGAGGTAGAACAGCTCCTCAAAGATCAGCCGCCGCCGGGCCAGCTCCAGGGCCTCCTCGTCCCGGGGGAAGTGGATGCTGCGGCAGGCGAACTCCGCCGCCGCCAGGGCGTGCTCCTGGCGCAGCGGCCCGGGAAGCACCTCCTCCAGCTGCCCGGCGCACTCGTCCACGCACCGCCGGGCCAGCCCGGCCAGCAGGTTGTTGGATATGCCGTGGGTCAGGGCGTAGACCGGCAGGATGCAGCCGGTGAAGCGCACCCTGTCCGAGCGCTCGCACACCGGGTTGGTCATCTGCCTCCGGCCCGGCGGGCCCTCCACCTTCCCGTAGACGATGTAGGTCTCCCCGGGGCGCAGGGCGTCCTTCATGTAGGTCTGGTTGAAAAAGGTGGCGGTGAGGCTGCCGGTGTCGTCCACCAAGCGGGCCTTCACCAGCTCCAGCCCCTTGCGGATGCGGGAGAACCGGGGGGGCTCCGCCACCAGCAGCTCCAGGCACACCGGAATGTCCACCGGCGCGGCGGCCACGGTGGAAAACTTCCGCCGATCCTCGTAGCTTCTGGGATAGCAGCGCAGCAGATCCTCCACCGTCACCAGCCCCAGCTTCTCCAGGCCCCTGGCCCGGGCCGGGCCGATGCCGGGCAGGGTGTCCAGCCGGTCGGCAAGCCGCAGTGCCATGGCGCTCCCTCCTCTCCCCCTGATTGCTTTGTAGTGTAGCACATTTCCCGGGGCCGGGCAAGGCCCCGCCCGTTTTCCCCGGTTTGCTGGACGAAAGCGCCAAAACAAAAACCTGCCGGTCAAAATTCCTGTGCTGTCCGCCAATCATTGCAATAAAATCCGTTTGTTCTTGCAAAACAGCCCGCACGCTGTTATAATACTGTCAACGACAAGAATTACAAATGTGTCGGCAATGATGCCGACAGCACAGCAGGCCGCACACGCCTGCTGCTTCTGTATCCTCCCCTATTTTTTGACAGAATCTCTCTCATTTCATTCAGGAAGGAAGGAAAGCATGGCGGAAAAACAGTTCAACAAAGTCCTGGTGGCCAACCGGGGCGAGATCGCCATCCGGGTGTTCCGGGCCTGCTACGACCTGGGCCTGCACACGGTGGCCATGTACTCCAACGAGGACACCTTCTCCCTCTTCCGCACCAAGGCGGACGAGGCCTACCTCATCGGCGAGAACAAGTCCCCCCTGGGGGCCTATCTGGACATCGACGGCATCATCGACCTGGCCAAGCGGCGCAATGTGGACGCCATCCACCCCGGCTATGGCTTCCTCAGCGAGAACGCCGACTTCGCCCGGGCCTGTGAGGAGGCGGGGATCACCTTCATCGGCCCCTCCTCCAAAATCCTGGCCCAGATGGGCGACAAGCTCACCGCCAAGGCCATCGCCAAGGCCTGCAATGTGCCCACCATCCCCGGCTCGGCCGAGCCCCTGAAGGACGGGGAGGAGGCCCTGGCCAAGGCCAAGGAGTACGGCTTCCCCATCATCCTCAAGGCGGCCGGCGGCGGCGGCGGCCGCGGTATGCGCCGTTGCGATAAGGAGGACGAGGTGATCCCCGCCTTCAACCTGGTGAAGAGCGAGGCCAAGAAGGCCTTCGGCAACGAGGACATCTTCATCGAGAAGTACCTGGTGGAGCCCAAGCACATCGAGGTGCAGATCCTGGGCGACCAGTACGGCAACGTGGTGCACCTGTTTGAGCGGGACTGCTCCCTCCAGCGCCGCTACCAGAAGGTGGTGGAGTTTGCCCCCGCCTTCAGCGTGCCCGAGGAGACCCGGCAGAAGCTCTACGAGGACGCGGTGAAGGTAGCCAAACACGTGGGCTACGTCTCCGCCGGCACGGTGGAGTTCCTGGTGGACAAGAGCGGCGCCCACTACTTCATCGAGATGAACCCCCGCATCCAGGTGGAGCACACCGTCACCGAGATGGTCACCGGCATCGACCTGGTGCGGGCCCAGATCCTCATCGCCGAGGGCAAGCCCCTGTCCACCCCGGCCATCGGCATCCCCAGCCAGGACGCCGTCCACCTGAACGGCTACGCCCTCCAGTGCCGGGTGACCACCGAGGATCCGGCCAACAACTTCGCCCCCGACACCGGCAAGATCACCGCCTACCGCTCCGGCGGCGGCTTCGGCGTCCGGCTGGACGGCGGCAACGCCTACACCGGCGCGGAGATCTCCCCCTACTACGACTCCCTGCTGGTGAAGGTCACCTCCTGGGACAACACCTTCGAGGGGGTGTGCCGCAAGGCCATGCGGGCCATCTCGGAGGAGCACGTCCGGGGCGTCAAGACCAACATCCCCTTTGTCACCAACATCCTGGCCCACCCCACCTTCCGGGCCGGGGCCTGCCACACCAAGTTTATCGACGAGACCCCCGAGCTCTTCGACATCGACACCGGCCGGGACCGGGCCACCAAGGTGCTCAAGTATATCGCCCAGATCCAGGTGGACAACCCCTCCGCCGAGCGGCCTCAGCACGACATTCCCCGCTTCCCGCCCTTCGAGCACACGCCCCCCCGGTGCACCGGCCTCAAGCAGCTGCTGGACGAGAAGGGGCCCGAGGCGGTGCGGGACTGGGTGCTGAACCAGAAGAAGCTGCTCATCACCGACACCACCATGCGGGACGCCCACCAGTCCCTGCTGTCCACCCGCGTCCGCACCCGGGACATGGTGAAGGCCGCCGAGGGCACGGCGGAGATCCTCAACGACTGCTTCTCCCTGGAGATGTGGGGCGGCGCCACCTTCGACGTGGCCTACCGCTTCCTCCACGAGTCCCCCTGGGAGCGTCTGCGGCTGCTGCGGGAGAAGATCCCCAACATCCCCTTCCAGATGCTGCTGCGGGGCGCCAACGCCGTAGGCTACACCAACTACCCCGACAACCTCATCCGCGCCTTCATCCGGGAGGCGGCCAAGGGCGGCATCGACGTGTTCCGCATCTTTGACTCCCTGAACTGGATCCCCGGCATGGAGGTGGCCATGGACGAGGTGCTCAAGCAGGGCAAGCTGTGCGAGGCCACCGTGTGCTACACCGGCGACATCCTGGATCCCAAGCGGGACAAGTACACCCTGAAATACTACGTGGACATGGCCAAGGAGCTGGAGAAGCGGGGCGCCCACCTGCTGTGCATCAAGGACATGTCCGGCCTGCTGAAGCCCTACGCCGCCAAGAAGCTGGTGTCCGCTCTGAAGCAGGAGATCGGCATCCCCGTCCACCTGCACACCCACGACACCTCGGGCAACCAGGTGGCCGCCTATCTCATGGCCGCCGAGGCCGGCGTGGACATCGTGGACTGCGCCATCGACTCCATGTCCTCCACCACCAGCCAGCCCTCCATGAACGCGGTGGTCACCGCCCTCCAGGGGCAGGAGCGGGACACCGGCCTGGACCCCGACAAGCTGCAGAAGCTGTCCGACTACTGGGCCGACGTGCGCCTGCGCTACAGCCAGTTTGAGGCGGGCATCAAGAACCCCTCCACCGACATCTACCGCTACGAGATGCCTGGCGGCCAGTACACCAACCTGAAATCCCAGGTGGAGAGCCTGGGCCTGGGCCACCAGTTCGAGGACGTCAAGGAGATGTACGTCAAGGTCAACCACATGCTGGGAGACATCGTGAAGGTGACCCCCTCCTCCAAGATGGTGGGCGATCTGGCTATCTTCATGGTGCAGAACAGCCTGACCCCCGAGAACATCGTGGAGCGGGGCGAGGCCCTCACCTTCCCCGACAGCGTGGTGAGCTACTTCAAGGGCATGATGGGCCAGCCCGCCTGGGGCTTCCCGGAGGATCTCCAGAAGGTGGTGCTCAAGGGCGAGGAGCCCATCACCTGCCGCCCCGGCGAGCTGCTGGAGCCCATCGACTTCGAGAAGGCCCGGGAGGAGGTCCGCAAGTTCTACCCCGAGGCCGACGACCACAACGTGATCTCCTGGTGCCTGTATCCCAAGGTGGTGGAGGACTTCTACCGCCACCGGCAGGAGTACGGCTATATCATGCGCATGGGCAGCCATGTGTTCTTCAACGGCATGGCCCTGGGCGAGACCAACAAGATCAACATCGAGGACGGCAAGACCCTGGTGATCAAGTATGTGGGTCTCGGCGATCTCAACGAGGACGGCACCCGCAACGTGCAGTTCGAGCTCAACGGCATGCGCCGGGAGGTGGCGGTGCCCGACAAGACCGCCCAGGCCCAGGTGAAGCACGTCACCCTGGCCGACCCCTCCGACAAGAGCCAGGTGGGCGCCTCCATCCCCGGCATGGTGTCCAAGGTCAACGTCAAGCCCGGCGACACCGTGGAGGAGAACCAGGTGCTGGCCGTCATCGAGGCCATGAAGATGGAGACAAGCGTGGTGGCCCGCATGGCGGGCACCGTGGATCAGGTGCTTATCAAAGAGGGCGG
>ERZ1643247.1049-NODE-1049-length-28035-cov-5.392030_pt1 | contig 28035 bp, 45 predicted proteins | sample MGYA00579264_ERZ1643247 | MGnify/ENA primary metagenome ERZ1643247 (study PRJEB29033, sample SAMEA4952262) | chicken gut metagenome | biome: Broiler Chicken; feature: Gastrointestinal Tract; material: Caecum | place: Ireland | collected 2018 | study: Broiler... | reverse complement strand
CCGAAACTGGCTGATGCGATTCGGAAATACAAAGCAAGCAAAGCAACAAACTAATCAACAAACAGTAAAGCAAATATCATGCACAGAAAGAAAAGAGGATTTCATTTGGGAATCCTCTTTTTTTGTTCTGGTATCTGGTTTGAAAGAGAATGTAAGATGTTGCATGGATTCTGATGGAAATAGGTGTTGGAGTATTTGAATATACTTGGTGAGAGGGGAGAAAAAAAGTCTTGATTTTTGGAGGTTTTTTGTGATTCAATTGGCACAGTGGAATACTTTGGCAGATCCATCTTCTTTTCCTCAGGAGCCGAGACATAAATGAAAAAAAGTTTATCAAAATCATAGTCACACGCTGCCATATTACTGAGGTACAAACAGGATGCAGACCGCAAGGATCAGGATGATCGCTGCGGCAAGGCTGCCGATCCCAAGGATTACCTTCATGTTGACGTCGTATCCGGGGATGATAAAGGACTGGGGACGATCCGGGTTGTACCGGATTTGGATAGAATCTCCCATCTGAAAGGGGACCCGGTTCCGGGTGACACCCTTTTGGGTCTGTGCTTTCGCCCGGATGATTTGACCGTTTGCCCAGAACTCCACCACTGGGGCATAGGCGTCTCCATCTGAGGAAGAGGTACGGTGGATGTCTACCACTTTTCCTTCGCTCCATGCAGAGCAGGAATTTGCTCCTTTGAGACCGGAGTATATCAAGAAGACGCCGGTTAAAGCGGAGAAGATTGCCGCAATTATAAAAATAGTAGAAACCATATCATGTTCCCTCCTCTGAATTTCCGTCGAGTTGCATTGATATATCTGATGGAGCCCTGATGGCGTTTGTTTTACCAAGTATATGATAACCGTACATGAAACCCAGTGCAAGAGGTTATTTTGGATTTTACATCCATTTTACGAAGCTCTTACCATATCGTAATGTTGACCCTCTATGGTTGTGATAAAATGAACCTGATATTATGACACTATCACTGTGAAGGGAGGTTCCGTTGATTGAGAGTTGGTTGATGATATTCCTTTTGCCCTTGCTCTTGATTCCCCTGCTTCTAATTCTGACCTTCGTCCTGCTGCGGCATATCAAAAAATACCTGAAAAACCGGCGGTGGAAGCCGGTTATCGCTCGGGTACTCCATATTGAAGCCATTGACCCTTCGATTGGTAAGGGGGTATTCGGGCCCAGGCAATATCGGATAGACTTGGTTTTTCCGTGGCAAGACATGGATCGGCATCGTAGTTGGATATTTCCTCGCACCTACAATCTCCCCAAAGCTGGAGACTCCCTGTGCCTGCTCTACAATCAAAAAAAGGAAGATTTTCAACTGCTAGAAAGTCCGGAAGAAAAGCGGAAGATTGCCCGCATCCGGCTGCGGCTATGTCTTGGCATTTTTGCGTTTGTGGGATTGATGGCCTATCTCCAGAATAAACTCCCTTATTATGTATGGTGGTTCTTTCCGGTCCTGTTGGTTATTATTCGTTTAGTCAGGAACGTCCGCCACCGACGCCGTTTGCGATGGCGGATCGAACAGGGGGAATTACGACCGGTTACCACTGAGGTTTATGGTTTCAGGGAGGACAGTGAAGGGGATCGCAATGCCTTCTGCCGCATTATTGTCAATGGTCGAGAAAAAGAGGTGTTCCTTCCTAACGGTTTGCGGAAGCACTACTATGTCGGTCAGAAGATTACCCTTTACCAGGATCCGGAGAACGGGGAGTTTTATACAAGCCCCGATAATCGCGGGGGAAATGACGTGGGTTAGCACATCTTGCTGGCACCGATGGTCCTGCCACAACTGGACTTGTCGTTTGCTCTGTTTGTTTCATGGAGGAACCCGCTGGCTGGATTGTGCTTTTCTGGAAAAGAATGGAACATGCGAAAGGTTTATCGTGGCATCATACCACGGTGAACCTTTTCGCTGTTTATAGCCTGTCGCGTCATCAGGTGATATTCTGGATTAGAGTAGCCAACCTGTGCTGATATTTCGGCAATCGGGCGTTTTATGACCGAGAGAGGTCTGGCGACTTCATTCATGCGGATTTCTTGCAGCCAAATAGATATATTTTGATCATATTATCATGACCGGTCAACTTTTGCGTCTCCGAACTTCTTGGCAAGCCATCCTCATTTCTGCTTCATTCCGTTTCATCTATCCAGATCCTTTCCTCAAATGGGTACAAAAAACGCCACAGGTTTTTGTGTCTATGGCATCAGTGCGGAGCAACAAAAAAGGGATACCATTAATGAAAACGGTATCCCTGCCCTGTAAATTTATTCCGTTTTGATTGCCGCATTGCCTGCTGCTGTTCACAAAACCTTGACTTTATTGGTTTCTTGCCACTATCCTTACCAGAGCCTTGCATTTACTGGGTTTTTAAGTGATTGCAGTGTCGAGGAAATGATCAAACTGTGTTTTCGTTCAGTTACGGTACAAAATAATACTGGACATTCTGTGTCCTTGGGATTAGAATATTGCCATAAAACAGAACACAGGGCGCAGTAATCGCACCCGAGAAAAATCTTGCATATCTGGAGAATTTTCTCGGGTACTGCTTTTCTTATCTGTATACGATTAGACTTTGTGGGCTGTTCGCGAAATGCTTTTTTGCAGGAGCAGATTGCCATTTTGCCAGAATGGACTATGCCGCAGAAAGACAGAAAAATGTTCTTAGTTCAAGGAGGTTAAAACATGAAAAAAGCAGTAATTACGGTATTGGGACAGGACAGAGTGGGAATCATCGCAAAAGTATGCACGTTTTTGTATGAAGCAAATGTGAATATTTTGGATATTTCCCAGACCATTGTAGGCGGATATTTCAGCATGACAATGGTTGTGGATATTACGGATATGAAAAAGAGTTTTGATGAAGCAGTGGATGGTTTGACTGCTGTCGGTGAAGAATTGGGGCTGAAAATCAAAATGCAGCATACAGAGATTTTTGACGCAATGCATCGTATTTGACAGGAGGGCAAATCACATGATTACAAAAAATGAGATACTGGAAACGAATCAGATGATTGATGATGCCAATTTGGATGTGCGCACAATTACAATGGGAATCAGCTTGTTGGACTGTGCAGATGCAGACGTCGATCGGTTTAATGAGAAGATTTATCAGAAAATTACAACTTATGCCAAAGATTTGGTGAAAGTAGGAGATGAACTGGCAAGGGAATTTGGCGTGCCGGTTGTCAATAAGCGAATTTCTGTCACACCGATTGCCATTGCCGCAGCAGGTTGTAAAACAGATTCTTATGTAAGCATAGCTCAGACATTGGATCGGGCAGCAAAAGCGGTTGGTGTAAATTTTATCGGCGGATTTTCTGCATTGGTACAAAAAGGATATACAGAAAGCGACAGAAAACTGATTGCTTCCATTCCAGAAGCTTTGGCGGTAACAGACTTTGTTTGTTCTTCTGTGAATATTGGTACCTCACGCAATGGGATCAATATGGATGCGGTAAAGGAAATGGGAGAAGTGATTCATAAGACAGCGGAATTGACAAAAGACAGAGAATGCATCGGCTGTGCAAAATTGGTTGTATTCTGCAATGCGGTGGAGGATAATCCATTTATGGCGGGTGCTTTCCATGGGGTTGGAGAAGCGGATTGCGCCATCAATGTAGGGGTCAGCGGTCCGGGCGTCGTAAAGAAAGCATTGGAAGAAGTACGAGGCGCGGATTTTGAGACCTTATGTGAGACGGTAAAACGGACAGCATTTAAGATTACTCGTGTGGGTCAAATGGTTGCAAGAGAGGCATCCAAGCGTTTGCAGGTACCATTTGGCATCATTGATCTCTCTTTGGCACCGACGCCTGCAGTTGGAGATAGTATCGCAGAAATCTTTCAGGAGATGGGGCTGGCAGAACCCGGTGCGCCTGGAACAACTGCTGCATTGGCGCTGCTCAATGACAATGTCAAAAAAGGCGGCGTGATGGCATCTTCTTATGTGGGTGGTCTGAGTGGAGCGTTTATTCCTGTAAGTGAAGATCACGGCATGATTGAGGCGGCGGAAAAGGGCGCTTTGACCCTGGAAAAACTGGAAGCAATGACATGTGTATGCTCTGTAGGCTTGGATATGATTGCCGTTCCAGGAGATACGTCACCAGCGACGTTGTCCGGCATCATTGCAGATGAAGCGGCGATTGGTATGGTCAACCAGAAAACGACGGCAGTCCGGTTGATTCCGGTCATTGGTAGAGGTGTAGGAGAATCGGTGGAATTTGGCGGCTTATTAGGGTATGCGCCGATTATGGCGGTCAATCCGTACAGTTGTGATGCATTTATTGCCAGAGGAGGCAGAATTCCAGCGCCGATTCACAGCTTTAAGAACTAAGGATTGTGGGCGCGCTGGGGATATGCACAGCGTATCTTGGATGAAAACAATAGGAAGGCTCTTAAGAAAAAAGAGAGCCTTCTTTTTTTTGAAAAAAGCATTTGTAAAACGTAGGAGGGAGTAGCGTCATTTATTCAAAAAGTGAATTCTCCTGAAAATAATGGAGCTGTATGTGTAAATGTTTACGGCTGGCGTTGACAGTCTTTATCAATGGAATACCCTTTCCCGAAGCGTGCGACGGCTGCAAGGAATGGATATGTTGAAAGCGAGGAGGAATGACAGGAGTATCCCACTGTTCATAGACAATGGGTAAAGGCAAACAGGAGAAAAGGGAAATCAAGAGAATATCTGCTTTGCATGCACCCCAATTATTTATTTAAGGAAGAAAAACATTTTAATCAGAAGCGAGACAAGCGGTCGTTTGAGAAAACAATGCACAAGGATTGCTCGTGCGTATCCAGAAAAAAGACCGAACAGAAGAATTCGATTCTCCGTTTTGCTGCTATATTTGCTGCTATATAGATGAAGAATGGCAGACAGAAAGGGATGCCTGTAAAGCTCTCATCTCATAAACCATTAGCAATAGATGCGGAAAGCGTCAGCATGGAAAGGGATAATAGCAATCAAGTTACTGGTTTGGCTGCCGTGATTATTTCGTGGCAGCCAATCATCCTGCAATGAATTTGCTTTCTGAGTCAATGATAGAGTGCAAAGAAGATTCATGCAGAAGTCTGCATCTGATATTGAAATGTTTTTTCTCCGGTTGTCTATCATGTATCTCCGAGACTGTCCGCATCTACTGTGTTACGAGTGATAGAACCGCTTGTACATATAGCAATGGCAGCGTTCTATAAAATAATAGAAGCAAGTATGGTTACATGGCAATCTCTTTTGACAGAAATACAATGCAAGTGCGAAAAGATTCGATCATGTTATGACAGCAGAGATGGAACATACGGTGTGCATTTGGAAGGCAAGTGTGGAGGAAAAAGGCAAACGCCTAAGTAAGAAATCACAAAATAAAAACAGGATTTTCGACAGAAATACGAATGAAAAGAATGTATAGCAGATATAAATCTTACGGATTTATGCGATATGCACAATTTTGTTGCGGAATTTGAAGATATTTTTCATAAGAATATCATGAAAAAATGTAAAAAAAAGCTTGCAAAAAAAAGGGGTATCGTTTATACTAATCTATGTTGTGACATAGAGTGTTGATACGGAAGGTTGCCGATAGCCGAAATGAGCGGCTAGAGGGTTTTTCCGAGGAGCGATGTCCAGTTCAAGAAACCGGGCGACAAGGTCACTGTACTGAATATTTAGGGTAAGCTGTTTCGACAGGACAGCTTTGCGTATCTTTCGTTGCAGGATACACCCGGATAAGTGTGCAGTCACCACTTGTCGTGCTGAAAGTTAAAGTACGAAAAGGAGGGGACTTTTTTTATGGCTAACCCAAAAATCAGAATCAGTCTCAAAGCTTACGATCACAAGCTGATCGATCAGTCTGCAGCGCAGATCATTGAAACAGCAAAGAAAACAGGAGCGCAGATCAGTGGTCCGATCCCACTTCCCACAAAGAAGGAAGTTGTGACCATCATCAGAGCGGTACACAAGTACAAAGACTCCAGAGAACAGTTCGAAATGAGAACACATAAGAGATTGATTGATATTCTGAGCCCGACTGCAAAAACAGCAGACGCACTGAGCCGTCTGGATCTGCCTGCAGGGGTAGACATTACACTGAAAGTAATGAAATAAATCATCATTCGGAAATCACAGACGGAACGCAACGACCGCTGATTTCAAATAAAAAATAAAAAAGAAACAATCCAAAACACTGGTTTATATAAGAAACAGCTTTCATGCAAACTCTTATATGAATCTAGTATGATTCCTCTCGAAAGAGAGCAATCCGCTGTAGAAACTTAGGAGGTGCAACTACATGAAAAAGGCTATTATGGCTAAGAAAATCGGTATGACACAGGTTTTCACAGAAAACGGTGTACTGGTACCGGTTACCGTTCTTGAAGCAGGTCCCTGCGTTGTGATCCAGAAGAAAACAATGGAAAACGACGGCTATGAAGCGATTCAGGTTGGTTTTAAGGACGCAAAAGCAAAACAGGTTACCAAACCGAAAAAAGGTCACTTCGACAAGGCAGGCGTGACCGCAAAGAAATATCTGAAAGAATTCAGACTGGAAGACACAAGCGCATACGAAGTTGGCGCAGAAATCAAAGCGGATGTATTCGCAGCAGGCGATAAAGTAGACGCAAGCGGCGTTTCCAAAGGAAAAGGCTTCCAGAGCACAATTAAGAGATACAACGCACAGAGAGGTCCCATGGGTCATGGTTCCAAATCTCATAGAGTAGTTGGTTCCATGGGTTCTTCCGCAACACCCAGCCGTGTGAAAAAAGGCAAAAGAATGCCTGGTCACATGGGCAGCGTGAAAGTAACCATTCAGAACCTGGAAATCGTTCGTGCTGATGCAGAAAAGAACCTGCTGCTGATCAAAGGCGCAGTACCCGGTCCCAAAGGTTCTGTTCTGGTAATCAAAGACAGCGTAAAGGCTTGATAAACTTTACGAAAGGAGGAAACTAACATGGCAAACGTTGCAGTAATGAACATGAATGGCGAACAGGTAGGTTCCATTGAACTGAATGACGCTATTTTCGGAATAGAAGCAAATGAACATGTGATGCACCTGGCGGTAGTTCAGTATCTGGCAAATCAGAGACAGGGCACACAGAGCACAAAAACACGTGCAGAAGTACGTGGCGGTGGTAGAAAACCTTGGAGACAGAAAGGTACAGGCAGAGCAAGACACGGCTCCATCCGTTCCCCGCAGTGGGTTGGCGGCGGCGTCGTATTCGCTCCCAAGCCCAGAGATTATTCCTTCAAACTGAATAAGAAGGTGAAAAGACTGGCGCTGCAGTCCGCGCTGTCTACCAAAGTAGCAGAAGGCAAAATCATCGTATTGGATGAATTGAATCTGACAGAAGTAAAAACAAAAGAGATGGCAAAAGTGCTGGCAAACATCAACTGCGGCAAAGCGCTGATCGTGATGGACGGCACCAATACAAACGTAATGCTGTCCGCAAGAAACATCCCTGATGTAAAAACAGCTTCCGTAAGCACAATCAACGTTTACGACCTGCTGAAATACAACACACTGGTTGTAACAAAAGATGCGGTAGCGAAAATCGAGGAGGTGTACGCATAATGGCAGACCTGAAATATTATGACGTAATCTTGAAACCCGTAATCACAGAAAACAGTATGGCTGTGATGGACGAGAAAAAATATACCTTCCTGGTTCACCCGGATGCAACCAAAACACAGGTGAAAGACGCTGTGGAAAAAATGTTTGAAGGGGCAAAGGTAGCAGCTGTGAACACCATGAACTACAGCGGCAAACCCAAAAGAAGAGGGTATATCTTCGGTAAAACAAAGAAATTCAAAAAAGCAGTGGTAAAACTGACTGCTGACAGCAAAGACATCGAAATCTTCCAGGGAATGTAAGCATTCATCGGGAAGAAGGGCAACTTTACAAAACACACGGAAACGTGTAGACAGATAGATAATGATCGAAAGGAGTGGAAGAAATGGCAATTAAAAGATATAAGCCATACACACCGTCCAGAAGACACATGACAGTGTCCGCATTTGATGAAATTACAAAATCCACGCCCGAGAAATCTTTGGTAGTACACCTGAAGAAAAACTCCGGCAGAAACAATCAGGGTAAAATCACAGTTCGCCATAAAGGCGGCGGTTCTTCTATCAAATACAGATTGGTAGACTTCAAACGCAACAAAGATGGGATCCCGGCAACCGTAAAAGCAATTGAATACGATCCCAACAGAACAGCAAATATTGCGCTGATCGCATATGCTGACGGTACCAAATCCTATATTTTGGCGCCTGTTGGTCTGCAGGTAGGGGATCACGTAATGAACGGTCCGGATGCAGAAGTAAAACTGGGCAACACCCTGCCGATGAGCAAAATCCCTGTTGGTGCGAATATTCATAACATTGAAATGAAACCCGGTAAGGGAGGACAGCTGGTTCGTTCCGCTGGTAACGTTGCACAGCTGATGGCAAAAGAAGGAAAATATGCAACGGTGAAATTGCCTTCTGGCGAAATGAGATTGTTGCCAATCGAGTGCAGAGCGACGATTGGTCAGGTGGGCAATATTGACCACGAATTGATTCACATCGGGAAAGCCGGCAGAAAACGTCACATGGGTATCAGACCTACCGTAAGAGGTTCCGTCATGAACCCGAACGATCACCCGCACGGTGGTGGGGAAGGCAGAGCGCCGATCGGTCGTCCGTCTCCGATGACACCTTGGGGCAAACCTGCAATGGGTTACAAGACCAGAAACAAACACAAAGCTTCCAATAAATATATCATTCGCCGCAGAAACGGCTGATGCATTTCGATGTGCCGCATGAGCACAGAGCATGAAACAAGGAGGATGAAATCATGAGCAGATCACTGAAAAAGGGACCTTTCGCTGACGATCATCTGCTGAAGAAAATTGATGCAATGAACGCAGCAGGCGAAAAGAACGTAATCAAAACATGGTCTCGCCGTTCTACCATCTACCCCGATATGATCGGTCACACCATCGCGGTTTATGACGGCAGAAGACATGTTCCTGTATATATTACAGAAGATATGGTAGGCCACAAACTGGGCGAGTTCGCTTTGACCAGAACATACAGAGGCCACGGCAAAGACGCAGAAAAGAAATCGAGAGTTCGCTAATAGAGTTTGATACGAAAGGAGGTTTCGTTCATGGCAAAAGGTCATAGAAGCCAAGTCAAGAAAGAAAGAAATATTGCAACACAAGAAAAAAGACCCCACGCTACTGCAAAATACGTTGGTATTCCTGCGACAAAAGCAAAAATTGTTTTAGACCAGATCAAAGGCAAAGATGTTGCAACAGCAGCAGCGATGTTGAATTATTCTCCCAGATATGCGGCTGAGATCATTGGGAAAGTTCTGAAATCCGCAATGGCAAACGCAGAAAACAATTTGGGCATGGACGTGAGCAAACTGTATGTGGAAGAGGTAAGCGCGGATCAGGGTCCTACCATGAAGAGAATCCGCCCCAGAGCGCAGGGCAGAGCTTACCGTATTCTGAAAAGATCTTGCCACATTTCCATCATTCTCAATGAGAGATAAGGAGGTATACAATGGGACAGAAAGTAAATCCACATGGATTAAGAGTCGGTATCATCAAAGATTGGGATACCAAATGGTATGCTGAAAAAGACTTTGCTGATTACCTGGTAGAAGACGTTAAAATCAGAAAATTCATCAAGAAAAAACTTTACACAGCAGGCGTTTCCAAAATTGCGATCGAAAGAACCGCAGGCAGAGTAAAGATTAGCGTATATACAGCAAAACCCGGTATTGTAATCGGAAAGAACGGTCAGGCGATTGAAGAGCTGAAAGCGGAAATCCAGAAAATGACCACACAGAAAGTATCTGTCAACATCGAAGAAATCAAAAGACCGGAAACAGATGCGCAGCTGGTAGCAGAAAATATTGCGTTGCAGTTGGAAAACCGTGTCACATTCCGCCGCGCAATGAAACAGGCGATGGGCAGAACGATGAAGTTCGGTGCAAAAGGGATTAAGACAGCGGTTAGCGGTCGTCTGGGCGGCGCAGATATTGCACGTACAGAAACCTATCATGAAGGTACCATCCCTCTGCAGACACTGCGCGCAGATATTGACTATGGCTTTGCGGAAGCAGACACCACATATGGCAAACTGGGCGTAAAAGTTTGGATTTACAAAGGTGAGGTACTTCCTGTAAAAGCAGAAAAAAAGGAAGGAGGCGCTAAGTAATTATGTTAATGCCGAAAAGAGTAAAACATCGTAAACAGCAAAGAGGCTCCATGAAAGGTCGCGCATACAGAGGAAACAAAGTTACTTACGGCGACTTCGGAATTATGGCTATGGAACCTACTTGGATTACTTCCAATCAGATTGAAGCTGCCCGTATTGCGATGACAAGACATATCAAACGTGGCGGTGACGTTTGGATCAAGATTTTCCCCGATAAACCCGTATCCGCAAAACCCATTGGTACTCGTATGGGTTCTGGTAAAGGTGCTCCCGAATATTGGGTAGCAGTAGTAAAACCCGGCAGAATTATGTTTGAAATCGGCGGCGTTGCTGAAGAAACCGCAAGAGAAGCATTGAGACTGGCAATCCACAAACTGCCGATCAAATGCAAAATCGTTTCCAAGGCAGAAGCAGCAGAAATGGCAGGTGATCATCAGTGAAAACAAAAGGTTATGTAAATGAATTGATGGGTAAAACTGCAGATGAATTACAGAAGGACCTTGTTTCCGCTAAGAAAGAACTGTTCAACCTGAGATTCCAGAATGCAACCAATCAGTTGGATAATACAGCAAGAATCAAGGAAGTTCGCAAGAACATCGCAAGAATCCAGACAATTATGACACAAAAAGCAAGAGCGGCAAAATAAAACAATACGGTTAGCGAAAGGAGGCACACAACGTGGAAGAAAGAAATCTTCGGAAAACCAGAGTGGGCAGAGTAGTCAGCGACAAAATGGACAAAACCATCGTGGTTGCTGTGGAAGATAAAGTAAAACATCCTTTGTATGGTAAAATTGTGAACAGAACATACAAGCTGAAAGCGCATGACGAAAAGAATGAATGCGGCATCGGTGACCGTGTAAAGGTTATGGAGACAAGACCCTTGTCTAAAGACAAGAGATGGAGACTGGTAAGCATCATCGAAAAAGCAAAATAATCCTGCAGAGAGGAGGAAATGACATGGTTCAGCAAGAAACCAGATTGAAAGTGGCAGACAATTCAGGAGCAAAAGAACTCCTTTGCATCAGAGTGCTGGGTGGTTCCACCAGAAGATATGCAGGAGTTGGCGATATTATCGTAGCTGCGGTTAAAGACGCAACACCCGGTGGCGTTGTGAAAAAAGGAGACGTTGTGAAAGCAGTTGTTGTTAGAACGGTTCATCCTGTAGGCAGAGCAGACGGCAGCTATATCAGATTTGACGAAAATGCAGCGGTTATCATCAAGGAAGATAAAAACCCCAGAGGTACTCGTATCTTTGGACCCGTTGCAAGAGAGCTGAGAGAGAAACAGTTCATGAAGATTCTTTCTCTGGCACCGGAAGTATTATAAGGAGGTGTGCTAGGTGGCGAACATGAAATTGAAAACAGGCGATAAAGTAGTTGTGATCGCTGGTAAAGAAAAAGGCAAAGAAGGCAAAATCCTTCATGTAGACAGAAAAAACAACCGTGTTATCGTAGAAGGCGTAAACATGGTTTCCAAACACACAAAACCCTCCATGCAGAATCAGCAGGGCGGCATTGTGAAAAAAGAAGGTTCCATTCACGCTTCCAACGTAATGTACCTGCATAATGGCAAAGCAACCCGTCTGGGTACCATGATCAAAGACGGCAAAAAAGTGAGAGTAGCGAAAAAAACAGGCGAAGTAATCGACTAATCCCTGTGAAAGGAGGTAAACAATGAGCAGATTAAGAGATTTCTACAATGCAGAAATTATCCCTGAAATGATGAAAAAGTTTTCATATAAAAATACACTGGCAGTACCCAAAATTGAAAAAATCATTATCAATATGGGTGTTGGAGAAGCCAGAGAAAATGCGAAAGTGCTGGATGGCGCGGTAAAAGATATGGCGATCATCTCCGGTCAGAAACCACTGGTAACCAAAGCGAAAAAATCCGTTGCAAACTTTAAGCTGCGTGAAGGCATGAACATCGGCTGCAAGGTTACCCTCAGAGGCGACAGAATGTACGAATTCGCGGACAGACTGATCAACATTGCGCTGCCTCGTGTGCGTGACTTCCGTGGCGTGAAAGCAAACAGCTTTGACGGCAGAGGTAACTACACAATGGGGATCAAAGAACAGTTGATTTTCCCGGAAATCGAATACGATAAAGTAGACAAAATCAGAGGTATGGACATCGTATTTGTAACAACAGCGAAAACAGACGAAGAAGCAAGAGAATTACTGAGATTGTTCGGTATGCCATTCGCAAAATAAAAAGGGAGGGACAAAAATGGCTAAAACATCTATGGTTGTAAAGCAGCAGAGAAAACCCAAATTCTCTACAAGAGCTTACACACGTTGCAGAGTGTGCGGCAGACCCCACGCTGTGCTGAGAAAATATGGAATTTGCCGTATTTGCTTCCGTGAATTGGCATATAAAGGTCAGATTCCCGGCGTAAAGAAAGCAAGCTGGTAAGAAGAAAGGAGGAATTCATAATGTCCATGAGCGACCCTATCGCAGATATGCTCACAAGAATCAGAAACGGTAATGTTGCAAAACACGATACAGTAGATGTTCCTTCTTCCAAGATGAAGAAAGCAATTGCGGACATTTTAACAAAAGAAGGTTATGTCAAAGGCTATGAAGTGATTGAAGACGGAATCAAATCCACACTTCGTATCAGCCTGAAATATGGTGCAGATAAAAATGAAAAAGTAATCAAAGGGCTGAAGAGAATCTCAAAACCCGGTTTGAGAGTGTTTGCGGGCAAAGATGAATTGCCGAGAGTTCTGGGTGGTCTGGGAATTGCAATTATTTCCACAAGCCAGGGCTTGATGACAGATAAAGAAGCGAGAAAAGCAGGCGTGGGCGGCGAAGTTGTTGCCTTCATCTGGTAAGATAGACGAAGAATATTAGGAGGTGCAGACCATGTCTAGAATCGGTAAATTGCCTGTAGCAGTACCTGCCGGTGTGGAAGTAAAAATTGGCGAAGGCAATCTGATGACTGTAAAAGGTCCCAAAGGTACGCTGGAGAGAAAATTATCCGCTGACATGCATATCGCAATGCAAGACGGTCAGATTGTGGTAACCAGACCCAATGACCTGAAGAAAAACAAAGCATTACACGGTTTGACAAGAACCCTGATCTTCAACATGATTGTTGGTGTAACACAGGGATATGAAAAAGTACTGGAAATCAACGGTGTTGGTTACAGAGCTGCAAAATCCGGCAAAAAGCTGACCCTGACGCTGGGATACTCCCATCCGGTAGAAATGGAAGATCCCGAAGGCATTGAAACAACCGTAGAAGGCACAAACAAAATCATTGTTAAGGGTATTGACAAAGAAAAAGTTGGACAGTTTGCTGCGGAAATCAGAACAAAACGTCCCCCCGAACCCTATAAAGGCAAAGGCATTAAATACTCTGACGAATATATTAGACGTAAAGTTGGTAAGACCGGTAAGAAATAATTGACCTGATGCGGGTGAAATTGTTTATATCGGAAAGTGACTGATTTGAAAGAAACGGAGTGAAAATACGATGATTAACAAGCCATCTCGTGCAGCGGCTCGTAAAAAAAGACATTACAGAATCCGTAATCATGTAAAAGGCACCGCGATGAGACCTAGACTGGCAGTATTCCGGTCCAATAAACATATGTATGCACAGATTATTGACGACGTTGCACATCATACACTGGCAGCAGCTTCCACCATGGAACCTGAAATCGCAAGCACATTGGAACATACCGATACAGTTGCAGCAGCAGCGGCAGTTGGTACGGCGATTGCGAAAAAAGCAGTAGAAAAAGGTATCACAGAAGTTGTATTTGACCGCGGCGGTTTCGTTTACCATGGCAAGATCAAAGCCCTGGCGGATGCGGCAAGAGAAGCTGGTTTGACATTCTAAGGCAAGGAGGTAAGTAAGTTGAAGAAAATCGATCCAAGCACTTTAGATCTGAAAGATAAAGTAGTTTCCATCAACCGTGTTACAAAGGTTGTAAAAGGCGGTCGTACCATGAGATTTTCCGCACTGGTTGTTGTTGGCGACGGCAATGGTCATGTAGGCTGCGGCATGGGCAAAGCGGCTGAAATCCCCGATGCAATTCGTAAAGGGAAAGAAGATGCGATGAAAAACATCATTAAAGTGGAAAGAAATGAAATCGACAGCATTTACCACGATGTAACAGGCAAATATGGCAGTGCGAGTGTTCTGCTGATGCCGGCATTAGAAGGTACCGGTATCATCGCCGGCGGTCCTGCGCGTGCGGTGTTGGAATTGGCTGGTATCCGCAATATCAGAGCGAAATCCCAGGGTTCCAATAACAAACGCAATGTTGTAAGCGCGACCATTGAAGGGCTGTCCAGAGTGACAACTCCCGAAGCGGTTGCAAAACTGCGCGGCATTACTGTGGAAGAACTCTTAGGTTAAGGAGGAATTGACAGTGGCAGAAATTAAAATCACATTGGTGAAATCTACAATCGGAGCAATTCCGAAACATAAAAAGACAGTACAGGCGCTGGGTCTGAGAAAGACCAACAGCAGTGTCATTCAACAGGACAACGCGGCTATCAGAGGCATGATTCATCAGATTAGCCACCTTGTAAAAGTGGAAGAGATTTAATGTTAGGAGGTGCCAAAATGAACTTATGCGAATTGAGACCTGCGGAAGGCTCCAGAGATAAAAATTGGAGAAGAGGCAGAGGTCATGCGTCCGGTAACGGTAAAACAGCAGGCAGAGGACATAAAGGTCAGGGTCAGCGTTCCGGTTCCGGCGGCAAATGCGGCTTCGAAGGTGGTCAGATGCCTTTATACAGAAGACTGCCGAAAAGAGGCTTCACATGCAGAAATAGCAAAGAAATTGTTGCAATCAACGTTAGCATGTTGAATGTATTCGAAAATGATACAGTGGTAGATATCGATGCTTTGAAAGCCGTAGGTTTGATCAGTAATCCTAGAGACGGTGTAAAGATTCTTGGGGAAGGCGATCTGGAAAGAAAGCTAACCGTGAAAGTAAACTTCTACAGCAAAACAGCTCAGGAAAAAATCGAAGCAGCCGGCGGTAAAGCAGAGGTGATTTAATTGATGAAAATTTTCGTTAGCTCCTGGAAAACGAAAGAAATTAGATACAAAATTCTGTATACACTGATGATTTTCGCAATCATTCGATTGGGTACACAGATTGCATTACCTGGCATTGATGCGGCAAGCGTCGTTGCGGCAAGAGAAGCTGCAGGGGTTGGAACACTATATAGCATGATTGCAGGCGGTGCAAACTCCAGCTGGTCCATTTTCGCAATGGGGATTGGACCTTATATCAACGCTTCCATTATTATGCAGTTGTTGAGAATTGCTGTTCCCAAATTTGAACAACTGTCCAAAGAAGGCCCGGAAGGAAGAAAGAAATTACAATCTTATAGCAGATATTTGACAGTAATACTTGCGCTCATCCAGGGAATTGGGTTAACATATATGTATCAGAACATGTTTGTGGAAAGCAGCATGCTCTACTATGTTGCTTCTGTGGTTGCCCTGGTATGCGGCTCCACATTTGTTATGTGGCTGGCGGAGCAGATCACAGCGCAGGGGATTGGCAATGGTTCTTCTATGGTTATTTTTATCAACATCGTTTCCGGTTTGCCTATGGGAGCCGCAAGTCTGTACTATATGATTTCCGGTTCCGGCGCGGTAGGCGCTGCAAAGGTTGCGGCAATCCTGATTATTTTGCTGATTGTGCTGGCATTTATTGTCTGTGTCAATCGTGGGGAAAGAAGACTGCCAGTGCAGTATTCCTCTAAGATGGTCGGACGGAAGCAGGCAAGCGGCAGAAGTACGACAATGCCAATTAAAGTAAATACTTCCGGCGTTATTTCCATTATTTTCGCGATTTCGTTGTTGCAGTTCCCGCAGCAGATCGGGAATTTTATACCGAACAAAGGCGAAATTTTTACAAAAGTCATTGAAGTATTAAATATGACACATCCCATTGGTGCGTGTCTGTATATTATCTTGATTATTTTCTTCACCTATTTTTATACGTCCATCGTGATCAACCCGAATGAGATTGCGATGAATATGAAGAAAAATGGTGGATTTATACCTGGTATCAGACCTGGTCAGCCTACCAGCGACTATATTACAAGAGTGGTAAATCGAATCACACTGGTGGGTGCAATTTGCTATGCAATATTGGCTATGGTACCGGTAGTGTTACAGTGGATTTTCCAAGTCAACGTTGGATTTGGTGGAACGACGCTGATCATCGTTGTTGGTGTTACACTGGATGTTATCAAAGCACTGGAAAGCCAGTTGCTGATGCGTCACTATAAAGGATTTTTGAGCGAATAACAGCAACCGCAGGGGGAATGCACCGAGCATTTTCCCGCCGGTTGTTACGGGGAGAAAAACAAAGAGAAGGCCTATAAAGAAAAGAGGTTAATCGTATGAAATTGGTACTCATTGGTGCGCCCGCAGCCGGTAAGGGCACGCAGGCAGCACGACTGGTGAAACATTACGGTATCGCTCATATTTCGACAGGCGATATGCTCAGAGAAGAAGTGGCAAAAGGAACAGAACTTGGAAATCAGGCAAAATCAATTATGGCTGCCGGTGGATTGGTGTCCGATGAGCTGATTATTGCAATTGTGAAAGAAAGAATTAAAAAAGACGACTGCAAAAATGGTTTTATTTTGGACGGATTTCCCCGTACCGTTGTACAGGCAGAAAAACTGGAAGAAATGGTGACATTGGATAAAGTGGTCTATATCAATGCGCCGGATGAAGTGATGCTGGAAAGACTGACAGCAAGACAGACCTGCCCCAAATGTGGTGCAACGTACAATAAAATGTTCCTGCCTTCGAAAAAAGAGGGCATCTGCGATGTGTGTGGTGAACAGCTGACACAGAGAAAAGATGATACTGTGGAAGCAGGCAAAAAAAGAATTCAGACATTCCACGAGCAGAGCGAACCTCTGGTAGGCTTTTATGAAAAAGAAGGTATTTTGATAGAAGTAGACGGCACACAACCGATAGATGAGATTACAAAATCGATTATCCATGGGTTGGATGCCTGATTGGAATGTGGGAAAGACGCAAAAGCCCATGAAAAAACGGGGAGCGGCGAGAGCAGCTTCGGCGAGGAGAACTCGCGGACAAACGCACCGTTTTGATGGTGACCGAAAGGTCCAGTCCGTACGTGATCCAATAACGGCAATGAGGTGAGAACGATGGAATATCAGAGCGGGCAAGTGGTTTATTCCAAAAGCGGGCATGACAAAGGCGATGTACTGATTGTGCTTTCTGTAGAAGGAAATTATGTATATCTGGCAGACGGCAAACGCCGGAGGTTGGAAAAGCCTAAGCGCAAAAAGAAAATACATGTACAGCCGACCGGGTACGTGGATACCGCTTTGGCTGATAAACTGGCAAAACACGCATATATCTTAAATGCGGATATTGCGAAAGCCATTCAAAGGTACAAAGAAGTCGGCGGAAACATCATTTAAGGAGGTTCTTAGTCTTGTCAAAAAATGACGTAATTGAAGTAGAAGGAACCGTGTTGGAAAAATTACCGAACGCCATGTTTCAGGTGGAACTGGAAAACGGCCATCAGATTTTGGCGCATATCTCTGGAAAACTGCGGATGAATTTCATTCGTATTCTACCTGGAGATAAAGTGTTAGTAGAAATGTCCCCATATGATCTGACAAAGGGCAGAATCATTTGGAGAGCGAAATAAGGAAGGAGCGATCACAATGAAAGTAAGACCATCTGTAAAACCGATGTGTGAAAAATGCAGAATCATCAAAAGAAAAGGTCGTGTAATGGTCATTTGTGAAAATCCCAAGCATAAACAAAAACAAGGCTGATGATTTCGTTATGGCGCTCTGAGGGTAAACGTCCTTGGAAGCCGTTGGTAAATCCGTCAAGGTATGACGAAGGAGCATACAGTTAACAGCGGGAGCAGCAGGCAGACTGACGGCTGTTCATCCCGTTTGTAATGCCCAACGCTTACAATCTTAATATTTATGCGAATAACAGGTTCAAGATATTTTTTAGATAGAGAAAAGTGAGTATCATAGGAGGTGCAAGATATACATGGCACGTATTGCTGGTGTAGACTTACCAAGAGAGAAACGCATTGAAGTTGGTTTGACATACGTTTATGGCATTGGCCACTCCAGTGCTGTTCGTATTCTGAAAGAAGCAGGCGTAGACCTGGATACAAGAGTAAGAGATTTGACGGATGACGAAGTATCCAGAATCCGTGAAGTGATCGACAGAACACAGACCGTAGAAGGTGATCTGAGAAGAGAAATCGCTCTGAATATCAAACGACTGATTGAAATCGGCTGTTACAGAGGCATCCGCCATAGAAAGGGACTGCCTGTAAGAGGTCAGAAAACAAAAACAAACGCAAGAACAAGAAAAGGTCCTAGAAAGACTGTTGCGAACAAGAAGAAATAATTGATTTCATGAAGGAGGTTTGAAGAAATGGCAAAGAAAACTGTGAAAAAGACAACCACTCGCAGACGCCGTGATAAAAGAAGAGTAGAACGCGGTCAGGCACATATCCAGTCCACGTTTAACAATACGATCGTTACCATTACCGATGCTGTAGGCAATGCGCTCTCCTGGGCAAGCGCAGGGCAGCTGGGCTTCAGAGGTTCCAGAAAATCGACTCCTTATGCTGCACAGATGGCAGCGGATACTGCTGCAAAAGCTGCAGCGGACTATGGTCTGAAAACAGTAGAAGTTTTCGTAAAAGGTCCCGGCAGCGGCCGCGAAGCGGCGATCCGTGCACTGCAGGCAGCTGGCTTGGATGTTACACTGATCCGCGATGTAACACCCGTTCCGCACAACGGCTGCAGACCGCCTAAACGCAGAAGAGTATAATTTTCAGGAGGTGTAGAAGTAATGGCTAGAGATAGAGTACCGGTATTGAAAAGATGCAGATCCTTAAATCTGGATCCCATCTATCTGGGTATTGATAAAAAATCCAAAAAACAGAACTTGAAAGCAAACAGAAAAATGAGCGAGTACGGTCTGCAGATGAGAGAAAAACAGAAAGCGAAATTCATCTATGGCGTACTGGAAAAACAGTTCAGAGGATACTATGCACAGGCAGAAAAAATTGCAAAAAAAGAAGGTATCCCTGGTGAAAACCTGCTGATGCTGCTGGAAATGAGACTGGACAACGTAATGTTCCGTCTGGGCTATGGCAGAACGAGAAAAGAAGCAAGACAGATTGTTCGCCACAAACATGTTACAGTAAACGGAAAGCCGGTGGATATCCCGTCTTACCAGGTAAAAGTTGGCGATGTTGTGGAAGTAAAAGAAAAATACAAAACCATTCAGAGATACAAAGATGTACTGGCAGTGACAGACGGCAGACTGGTACCGGAATGGCTGTCTGCAAACCATGATGCATTGAGCGGAACAGTATTGGCAAAACCCACAAGAACACAGATTGATGTTCCTGTAGAGGAAACACTGATTGTCGAATTGTACTCCAAATAATTCACATCGATTGCGCAGTGAAGTCCATGATAAAGCCGCAAGGCATCTCCTTGCGGCATCTAATATAAAAAAGGGAGGTTTGAATGAGTGTTTGAATTTGAGAAACCTCGCATTGAAATTGCTGAGATGGCACCGGATGGAACGTATGGCAAGTTTGTAGCGGAACCTCTGGTAAGAGGTTATGGCACAACACTGGGAAATTCCTTAAGACGTATTTTGCTTTCTTCTCTGCCCGGCGCGGCAGTAAGCAACGTAAAAATTGACGGCGTGCTTCATGAGTTCAGCGTCATTCCCGGCGTAAAAGAGGACGTGACGGAGATTATTCTGAATCTGAAGGGGTTGGCAATTAAAAACACTAGTGAAGGCAACGAACCCAAGATTGCGTATATTGACATGGAGGGCGAAGGAGAAGTCAAAGGATCCGATATCAAAGCGGACAGCGACATTGAGATTCTCAATCCCGATCACCACATTGCAACATTGTCCGGTGGTCCCAACAGCAAGCTGTACATGGAAATTACCATCACAAAAGGGCGTGGCTACATTGGTGCGGATAAGAACAAGAAAGACGATCAGCCAATCGGCATGCTTCCGGTAGACAGTATTTTCACACCGGTAACTAGAGTGAATTTCTTGGTGGAAAATACACGTGTTGGTCAGATTACCGACTATGATAAATTGTCTTTGGAAGTTTGGACAAACGGAACCATTGCGCCAGATGACGCGGTAAGCTATGGCGCGAAAATTTTGAATGAACATCTGAATTTGTTCATTGACCTTTCCGACAATGCAAAAGATGCTTCTATTATGGTGGAAAAAGAAGAGGGCAAGAAAGAAAAAGTTCTGGAAATGAGTATTGAAGAACTGGATTTGTCCGTTCGTTCTTATAACTGCCTGAAACGCGCAGGAATCAATACCGTGGAAGATCTGGCAAATAAGACGGAAGAAGAAATGATGAAAGTAAGAAACCTGGGTCGCAAGTCCCTGGAAGAAGTATTGAATAAAATGGCGGAACTGGGATTAGCATTAAAGCCCAGTGACGAATAATCGGTTAGGATATGAAGTTACTGCGAAATTACGACACACATAAGCCCGATGAGCAGTGCTGCCGGGGTCAGTTTCGCAGGTGAGAACAAGGAGGATTCAACTATGCATGCATCCGGATACAGAAAACTTGGTAAAACATCTGCGCAGAGAAAAGCGCTGTTGAGAAACCAGGTAACCAATCTGTTGTACCATGGTAAAATCAAAACAACAGAAACCAGAGCGAAAGAAGTCAGAAGAATCGCAGAAAAAATGATTACACTGGCTGTAAAAGAAAAAGATAACTTCGAAGAAGTAGAAGTAACCGCAAAAGTTGCAAAAAAAGATGCAAACGGTAAGAGAGTAAAAGAAGTGGTAAATGGTAAAAAAGTAACCGTTTATGACGAAGTAAAGAAAACCATCAAGAAAGACAAACCTTCCAGATTGGCTGCAAGACGTCAGCTGCTGAGCTACCTGTACCCTGTAACAGAAGTTCCTGCAGATGGCAAGAAAGTAAGAAAGAACAGCAAAAAGGTAGATATGGCAGCGAAACTGTTCGACGAAATCGCACCCAAGTATGCAGGTCGTAACGGTGGTTACACCCGAATTGTAAAACTGGGCGCAAGAAAAGGCGACGGTGCAATGGAAGTCATCATTGAACTGGTTTAATGTGTGAAAACAGCCGAACATATGAAACGTTGTTATCAAGCAGAGAGGATGTTCCTATTTGGGAGCGCCTCTCTGTTTTTTATGAGATGTATGGATTGGGCAGAAAATGTGACAATTGGTTTGTTTGAAAATGGCATCTAGATACAAAAAAGCATCACTTTGGAGTTGATTTTGAAAAAATGCCGAAGATAGGATGCAAGCTTATTTGCTGAATTGCCAATGGGTAAGAATGGCTGGAAAGTAAATTTGCTTTAACGGTTCATGACAAAAAGCCGACATCTGCAAATGATCTTGGCAGTACATCGGCTTTTTGCGAAAAGTTAGGAGATATACAATTCAAAGAATCGTTATGTTGTCGTATGTAAATGAGCAGTATCTGCCATCAACGCATATGTCGCATCTATTGCCCTTTCCTGCTGCATCGGAGCGTTTTCCAATGCATGAGAAGCTTGATAAGAGTATGTCATTCCAGTTATAAAAGAAAGAGAAAATACGGCTGTCGCCATCAGTGCTAATTTTTTTACATTCATAGGAAAACCTCCTTTGCCACATGATTTGTTGAAATGGTTTTGTTTTGATGATGGTATCATACCATAAAAAATACCGGCGTAGGTTACAACACGATGAAGTTCCCGTTACAGTCGAATTGCACTTTTGTTACAAAACAGTCAAAGAAAGGGATGATTCCACTGCGGGATCTAGTGATTTCATAGCGTATCAATGGATGCATTTGGAAAAATAGGCACAGAAGAGAGCGTCAATGAGATGTAAGAGTGCAAAAAAATGGAATTTCATACCTTCCGCCTGCAGTGAGAGACAGAGATGTTTTGGAGTAGGGAAATCAGTCGGAGTGGGAGTGATGGAAGGTTTCTCTGTGGGATACCATGGAGATGGTATGAACGATAGCAGGATAATTTCCAATCAGCGGCAAAATGACTGTTTCCAAAGGAAACAAGAAAAGAAACGCTTGAATTACAGGTTTTGCAGAATGAGAAGGAGACATTCGGACAGAAAAGCCAAAACGGGAACACAGGACAGTTTGTTTTGCACAAACAGAAATGCCTAGCTGTGGTTTGCCTTGACTTTTTCATGGAAAAAAGGTATCTTATTGATAGCTGTGAGTATTTTTACCATAGACTAAAGGAGTTGGGAACTTGGCTTCCCACAATGGAAAAAGGTGACAAAGAAACAATGAAAATGGTAAGAGCGAAGGATCTGACCTACGAATATGTCCGTGTATTGGAAACGGAGCAGGGGACGCAGGAAGAAAAGGTGGCGGCCTTAAAGCAGATCAATATTGAAATCAATAAGGGTGATTTTGTAGCGGTACTGGGACACAATGGCTCTGGAAAATCTACATTTGCCAAGCATATCAATGCATTGTTGCAGCCGACAGGAGGAACGCTTTGGGTCGATGACATGGATACCAAAGAGGATGAGCTGGTGTGGGAAATTCGGCAGACAGCCGGAATGGTATTTCAAAATCCAGATAATCAGTTGGTGGCCACGGTAGTGGAAGAAGATATTGCGTTTGGACCGGAAAATATGGGGATAGAGCCAAAGGAAATCCGTCGGAGAGTGGATGAAGCACTGGCAACGGTGCGTATGAGTGACTATGCAACGCATACGCCTTCGAAATTATCCGGTGGGCAGAAGCAGCGAATTGCCATTGCAGGCGTACTGGCGATGAAACCGGAATGCATTGTATTGGACGAGCCAACCGCCATGTTGGATCCGGTGGGGCGCAGAGATGTCATGGAAACCATTGAACGGTTGAATCGAGAAGAAGGGATTACGATCATCCTGATTACCCATTATATGGATGAAGCGGTGCGGGCAGATAAGGTATTTGTCATTGACGATGGCGATCTGGTGATGCAAGGGACACCGAAAGAAATCTTTTCTCAGGTGGAAACGCTTCAGGGATACGGCTTAGATGTACCGCAGGTGACCGAAACAGCGCATTTGCTCCGAAAAGAAGGCATAGAACTGCCGGCGGATATATTAACGATTGAGGAAATGGTAGGTGCGATATGTCAATTAAAATCAACCATTTGACACATATATACAATCCTGGTACTGCATTTGAGAAACTGGCACTGGATGATGTGACACTGGAAATACAAAAAGGGGAATTTGTTGGATTAATCGGGCACACCGGTTCTGGAAAATCCACGTTGATTCAGCACCTAAACGGCATTATTTCTCCGACATCAGGAGAAATTTTACTGGATGGAGAAAACATTCACCAGGATAAGAGTAAATTAAAAGAAGTGCGCCGCCGTATTGGATTGGCGTTTCAATATCCGGAATATCAATTGTTTGAAATGACGGTTTATAAAGATGTGGCATTTGGTCCGACGAATTTGAAGCTGTCGGAAGCGGAGATCCACCAAAATGTGGTATCTGCATTGGAAACGGTAGGAATTTCGGAAGAGCTTTACGAAAAATCACCGTTTGAGCTTTCCGGTGGTCAAAAACGTCGTGTTGCGATTGCAGGCGTGCTGGCAATGAATCCGGAGGTTTTGATTTTGGACGAGCCGACAGCCGGGTTGGATCCCAAAGGACGGGATGAAATTTTACGAGCCATTCAGGAACTGCATGAAAAGCGAGGGATTACCGTGATTCTGGTCAGCCACAGCATGGAAGATGTGGCAAAGTTGGTAGACCGTATCATTGTGATGCATCGCGGGAAAGCTGCGATGCAAGGAGAGCCGAGAGAAATCTTTTCTCATGTGGATGAATTGGAGGGGATGGGATTGGCTGCGCCGCAGGTCAGTTACGTATTTGCAGAACTGAAAAAACGCGGATGGGACGTACCGACAGATATTTATACGGTACAGGAAGCCAAAGACGTATTATATAAACTGTTAAAGCAGGTGAAAGCATGATTCGGGATATTACCATTGGACAATACTACCCGACAGAGTCACCGATCCATCGGATGGATGCCAGGGGGAAAATTGTCATTACTTTTTTATTTATTGTATCACTGTTCATTGTGAATAATTTTTTTGGATATCTTTGTGTAACGGCGTTGTTAGGTGCAGTGATTCGAATCTCAAAAGTGCCGCTGAAATTTATGTTGCGAGGGCTAAAGAGTATCGTGATTATCATTCTCTTTACGGCAGTGATCAATTTATTTTTGACACAGGGAGAGCATGTTTTGTGGCAGGCAGGATTTTTACGGCTGACGACGGAAGGGATTTATATGGCGGTAAAGATGTGTGTCAGACTGGTACTGTTGATTGTAGGAGCATCTTTGCTGACATTGACAACCACACCCATTCAGCTGACAGATGGCATTGAGTATCTTTTGCGTCCATTGAAACGATTTGGTGTGCCTGCCCATGAAATTGCGATGATGATGACCATTGCGCTGCGGTTCATACCAACGTTATTGGATGAGACAGATAAAATCATCAAAGCGCAGCAAGCAAGAGGGGCAGACTTCGACACAGGAAATCTGATGCAGAAGGCGAAAAGTATGATTCCCATACTGGTGCCGCTGTTCATTTCGGCATTCCGTCGGGCAGAAGAGTTGGCAATGGCGATGGAGGCGAGATGCTATCACGGGGATGAAAACAGAACCCGCATGAATGTGATGCGCCTGCAACGCCGGGACTATCAGGCTGCTGGATTGGTAGCGGTATATATGCTGGTGGCGGTAGCATTGCGATATGCGGCACCCCTGTTGCCATTCTGGATTTAAGTCTGGATATCGGAAAAAGAGATAAAGGTTGCCGGATGTACGGCAGCCTTTTGTAAAATACGATGTTTCCCTGAAAAGCGGCGGCAGAAAGCAATAGAATAAAATCGCTGGAGAAAGCATCGTAGAGGAAAGGAAGATGGAAAGGAGAAGGCGAAATGCGGAATCGGGAGATTTCCATGGTCAATGTGGCGCTTTGTCTGTTGGTGATGTGGATACATATTTGTTCGGTGGCAATCACAGGGCTGCAAAAGGATAGCGGTGCGTATTTTGCGGTATATCTTCCGTGGCGGCTGTCTGCGTTTGTCGTGCAGGGATTTCTTTTTTTATCCGCTCTGAAGTTTTTTCGCAACATGGAACAAAAACCGTTTGCATATGGGCGTTTCCTTTGGGGCAGATGGAAGAAGATCGGGATTCCGTATCTCATTGCGGTTGTGATTTCCTATCTTGGATTGATCCATTTGGGGTATTATGTGTGGGACACACCGTTTTTGCTGCGTTCAATTCTGCTGGGGAACATGATTGCACCGTTTTATTTTGTGATCATCATTTTCCAATTTTATCTGTTGATGCCTATTTGGCGTTGGATGGTGCGGCATGTAGATATTTGGGTGGCGGCGGTGGTTTCAGTGCTGCTGATGCGTTTGTTCCACGAAGGACTGCCTGCGATGATTGCATTGGTCTCGCCCGACACGTCGTTTGCGTATAATGACCGCGTCTTTACTTCGTATCTGGCATATTGGGTGCTGGGATGTTATGCCGGAACATACTACGAGGAATTTTTGCAGAGTCTGCAGCGCAACAAAGGAGTACTATTGGCAGGATTTCTGCTGTTTTTGGTGGCAGATGGATTGCTGAGCTACGCAAACAGCAGTGGATTCATACAAGTTTCTTTTTTGGAAGATATTCATACATTGTATGTTTGCAGCGCTATTGTTGCATGGATGTTACTGGCACAGCGAGTTGCACAGCGGGTGATGCAATGGAGGGTACTGCAGGGAATAGATCGGCTGAGTTTTTATTTATATTTATATCATGGTATTTTATTGTACTATATACAGGATGCGGTTTTAACGCCTTTGGGTATTGGAGATCTGGGCATAGGGCTGTTGGTGCGGGCAGCAGGCTGCTATGGTGCGGCAATGCTTGCGGGCTGGGCGTCATGGTTTTGGCAGAAAAGAAAGGAGCAGGCAGCGTGAGAATCTTACTGACGATCGCATACGACGGAACCAATTACAGCGGATGGCAAAAACAAAAAATGCCGGAAGTGCCCACTGTGGAAGGAAAAGTGGAGGAGGCGCTGCGGGCGTTGTTTTGCCAGCCAGGGCTGGAATGCATCGGCGCCAGCCGTACAGACCGTGGGGTGCATGCACTGGGACAACGGGCAGTGGTGGATGTACAGACAACGATTCCAACGGAAAAAATTCCTTTGGCCATCCGCCGCTTTCTGCCGGAAGATATTGTCGTGACGTCAGCGCAGGAGGTACCGACGACATTTCATCCGCGGTATGACTGTGTTAAAAAAACCTACTGTTATCAAATTTATCAGGATCGGTACCCCAATCCGAAAGAACGGTTATACAGTGCATTTTCGAAACGGCAGTTAGACATAGAAAAGATGAAGGAAGGCGCCGCAGTATTGGTGGGAACCCATGACTTTGCTGCGTTTTGTGCGGCAGGCAGTTCTGTGTCTTCCACGGTGCGTACGATTTTTGACTGTCATGTGGAGCAGGAAGAAAAATATATCCGTATCTTTGTGACAGGAGATGGATTTCTCTACAATATGGTACGGATCATAGCAGGAACATTGATGGCGGTTGGAGCGGGGAAGATGCCGCCAAGACAGATTGCCGAAATCATTGCAGGCAAAGACCGGCGGCAGGCAGGACAAACAGCGCCGCCACAAGGGCTGACGCTGCTGGAAATTTCTTACGATTTGCCGCAGAAATCCCTTGACAGCGGTTTTTGAGCGTATTATAATAATAAAGCTGTTATTTTGATTTTCAGGCGCAAATGCGCTTTGAATATATGTTTCTCAAGGTGGGACCCAATAAGTTATATAGCAATCTGTATAATGGAGATTGCCGTGATATTCCCGTATCACAGGCAAAGTCAACGGGTCAAGCAAAAAATAAAACAAGGGAGGTAAAAACCATGAGAACAACTTACATTGCGAAAGAAGCAGATGTAGTAAAGAAATGGTACGTTGTGGATGCAACAGATCTGACATTGGGTCGTCTGGCTTCCGAAATCGCAAACATTTTAAGAGGGAAAAACAAACCTCAGTATGCACCGAATGTGGACATGGGTGACTATGTGATCGTCATCAATGCAGAAAAAGTAGCGGTAACAGGCAAAAAGCTGACACAGAAGATGTATCATCGTCATACCGGCTACATGGGTGGTCTGAAAACAGTAAGACTGGACAAAATGCTGGAAACACATCCGGAAAGAGTTATTGAACATGCTGTAAAAGGTATGCTTCCGAAAAACGCTCTGGGTAGAAAAATGTTTGGCAAACTGCATGTATATGCAGGCGCAGAACATCCCCATGCAGCACAGAAACCTGAAGTACTGGAACTGAAATTTTAATTGAAGGAGGAAAGCATCATGGCAGCAGCTAGATATTATGGCACAGGCAGAAGAAAATCTTCTGTGGCTAGAGTTTACCTGGTACCCGGTAACGGCAAAATTACAATCAACAAAAGAGACATTGATGAATATTTCGGTTTGGAAACATTGAAACTGATTGTGCGCCAGCCTCTGGAACTGACAGAAACAATCGCAAAATTCGATGTTCTGGTAAATGTACACGGCGGTGGTTTCACTGGTCAGGCAGGCGCAATCAGACATGGCATTTCCAGAGCTTTGCTGCAGGCAGACGGTGACTACAGACCTGCACTGAAAAAAGCTGGATTCCTGACAAGAGATCCTCGTATGAAAGAAAGAAAGAAATACGG
>ERZ1643247.1048-NODE-1048-length-28045-cov-21.762165_pt1 | contig 28045 bp, 22 predicted proteins | sample MGYA00579264_ERZ1643247 | MGnify/ENA primary metagenome ERZ1643247 (study PRJEB29033, sample SAMEA4952262) | chicken gut metagenome | biome: Broiler Chicken; feature: Gastrointestinal Tract; material: Caecum | place: Ireland | collected 2018 | study: Broiler... | reverse complement strand
GAAGCACCAGTAAATTGAACAATCTTACGTAACTTTTCAAGGTAAGCGTAAGCTTCTTCTGGGTCTTCCATATCAGGTTCAGAAACAACTTCAAGAAGTGGAACACCTTGACGGTTTAAGTCAACGTATGAGAAGCCGTTAGTTCCGTGAGTGTTCTTACCGGCATCTTCTTCGATGTGCATTTCATGAATACCGATTCTCTTCTTCTTACCACGAACTTCTACTTCAATGTAACCATCACGAGCAAGTGGTTGGAAGAATTGAGTAATCTGGTAAGCCTTTGGGTTATCAGGATAGAAGTAGTTCTTACGGTCAAAGTGAGTAGTTGGCAAAATGTGAGCATGAGTTGCAATGGCAACCATAATACCTAAACGGTATACGTTCTTGTTAACCATTGGCAAGGTACCAGGCATAGCCCAGTCAATAACATTCGTCTCCGTGTTTTGTTCAGCACCGTAAGTTACTGGTGAAGGAGAGAAAATCTTACTCTTTGTCTTTAATTCGAAGTGGACTTCAAGTCCGATAGTCGATTTAAAATTCATTCAATTAATCCTCCATTCCAGTTGGTGTTTTTTCATAAAACTTATTTGTGCGTTCAATAAAGTCAGCAGTCTTGAAGACATTACCTTCATCAAAACGCTTAGCCATAACTTGTAAGCCGACAGGCATACCATCAACTAAACCAGCTGGAACACTAGCTGCAGGAATACCTGCTAAGTTGGCAGAAATAGTCAAAATATCGTTGTTGTACATCTTGATTGGGTCAGAAACTTCTTCACCAATACCAAATGCAGGTTCAGTAGTAGTTGGTCCAACGATTACGTCGTTTTCAGCAAAGATCTTATCGAAGTCGTTGCAGATTAATGTTCTAACTTTAGCAGCTTGTCTAAAGAATCTATCGTATGAACCAGCTGAAAGTGCAAATGAACCAAGCATGATACGACGCTTAACTTCTGCACCAAAACCTTCAGAACGTGATTTAACGTAAACATCAAGCAAGTTCTTAGTGTCTTCTGCACGATAACCGTAACGAATACCATCGTATCTTTGAAGGTTTGATGAAGCTTCACTTGAAGCGATGATGTAGTAGTCTGGCACAACGTACTTAGTATGTGGCAATGATACTTCATTGATGATTGCACCGGCATCCTTTAAAGCATCAATTTGCTTTTGGATAACTTCACGCATTTCACCACTAACTGCTTCCATGTATTCCTTAGGAACGGCTACGCGAAGACCCTTAACATCTTGGCCAATAAACTTGGTAAAGTCAGGAACTTCACGAGTTGAAACAGTTGAATCGTGTTCATCGCCACCTGCAATTACATTAAGTACTTCTGCTGAATCCTTAACGCGCTTAGTCATTACACCAATTTGATCAAGTGAAGAACCAAATGCGATAAGACCCCAACGAGATACACGGCCATAAGTTGGCTTAATACCAAAAATACCATTGAATGCAGCTGGTTGACGAATTGAACCACCAGTATCTGAACCAAGAGCTGCTACAACTTGACCACCAGCAACTGCTGCTGCAGAACCACCGGATGAACCACCAGGAACCTTATCTAAGTTCCATGGGTTATGGGTTGCACCATAGTATGAGTGTTCGGTTGAAGAACCCATAGCAAATTCATCCATGTTGGTCTTACCAACAAAGGTTGCTCCAGCCTTCTTAAGCTTAGAAACAACTGTTGCATCATACATTGGCATGTAATTGTACAACATATGACTTGCTGCAGTAGTCTTAATACCATTAGTAATAATGTTGTCCTTAATGGCAATTGGAATACCTGCTAATTTACTCTTTGAAAAATCAAGGTTTTCTGCAGGCTTTGCATCATCTACTACAGTAATCCAAGCATTTAACTTCTTATCTGTGTCTTTAATGTTTGCCACAGTATCTTGAGCCAACTTATCTGCTGACAAGTCACCGCTGGCAAGCTTTTTATTTAATGAATCAATATTTTCGTTTAAGTAATTCATTACTCGTCCTCATCCTTATTAATAATTACAGGAACCTTAATGTAGCCGTTAGCCTTTTCAGGAACATTAGCCATTAATGTTTCTCTGTTTTGTCCTTGCCAGTGTTCAGGTTTATCTTCTCTAAATACAGTATCACGATCAACAACTTGCACAGTTTCTTCAACGCCTTCAGTATCAACTTCACTAAGTTGATCTGCCATGTTGATAATTGATCCCATTTGATCTGTAAATTTATCTAATTCCTCTTCATTAAACGCAAGTCGCGAAAGAGTCGCAACGTGTTTAATGGTATCTTTTGTGATTTCCACGCAAATACCTCCTATTCGCCGCCATATACATGGACTTGATAATCACTGTCGCCGGTTTCCTTAGCAATTAATGCTTGCACATCATCAACCGATCCAATTTTAATTTCAATTGGAACATTATTAGACAGATATTTCTTTGCCGATGACAAAACTAAACGAGTAAAACTCTGAATTTGCTCATAACCATAAAATTGTGTGGTAATTGAAATATTTTCTTGAGCAAGCTTGCCATTATCATAACGCAAAGTTGCTGTTACTCCACTAATATTAGGGAAGTAATTCTGAATAGCCGCCTTAAAATCATTAAAGTGAGATGCATCATCACTATTAATTGCTTTTTCATTACCAGTTGTCGGTAAAACTTGCATTTTTTCCGACACGGATTTCCATTTAGTTATTTTACTACTATTAGCGGCCGCTGTCCCGTAAGCAAAGTAAGTTCCGCCAACTAATGAATCTTTTTCTGTCTTTGAGAACAATCCAATGGTAATTGGAATATTCTTCAAAGCCTTCTTCTTACGCAAACGAGCTACAATTTCATTAGCAATTTTTTCACCTTGAGCCTTTTGTTCAGCTCTTGAAATTTCAGTCTTAAATTCTGCACCATCACGCTTTTTTTGGTAATAGTCAACAGAATTCATTGCTAAACCTAAGCTCATTCCACCAAGTTGATACTTTGAACCTGAACCAGTTAAATAGTCTTGCTCTACAATTTCTTCCAAATAAATTGGATTACGAGTATCAGGACCATTTTTACCATTATCAGCTGGATTCAAGCCCTTTGGATTGCTCTTAGACTTTCTAATCAGCCAATCTGTTACTGTTGAAGTATCTAAGTATTGTCCTTCTTGGAACACATATTGGTTAGGTGAAAATTGATTTTTAGAAATCTGGATTAAGCCACGCTCTAATTCACGCGTATCAACTGAATTATCATTATCAGTTGCGGTTAAACCAGCAATTGGACTAATTACATAGCGACCATTTTTCATTAAAACGGTGTAGCCATTTTTACCTGTATTGGTTGTTTGATAACTTTTCTTTTTAGCTGTTGAAGTAGTAGTGGCATTATTTGCTAAACTTGAATCTTTTAATTTACCACAACCACTCAGAGTGAGCATTGCCCCAGCTAAAGCTATAATCTGCAAATATTTTTTCACAATAATTGTCCTTTATTCAATTTGTGCGATTGCCTCTTCTTCAGTCAGAAGTGGTACTCCCAGTTGCTCAGCTTTATTATACTTAGATCCAGCATCTTTTCCATAAATTACGTAATCAGTTTTACGCGATACAGATCCTGTGACCTTAGCACCTAAAGCCTGCAATTTCTTGGTAAATTCACTTCTTGTATAATGCTCTAATTTACCTGTTAAAACAACGGTTTTATCTTTAAATGGATTATCTGGTGCTGCTTCTGGTTCATCTGCACCTAAGTAGTCCATATTAAGTCCGCTTTCTCTTAATTCTTCAATTAATTTTTGTGCTTCAGGTTGAGCAAAATATGTTGTCATTGATTCTGCAATCGTCATGCCTATTGTATCGATTGAAGCAATATCTTGCACCCCTAGTGACATAATCTTTGCTAGATTTTTAAACTTTTGCGCAATTAAGCGGGCTGCCTTAGCTCCAACATGGTCAATTCCTAAACCAGTAATCAATAATTCAACAGAATTATTTTTGGAATTATTAATTGCCGTTAACAAATTATTGATGGATTTTTCTTTAAAGTGATCAAGTTGGGCAAGATCTTCATTTGTTAAATGATAAAGATCAGCTACATTATGCACTAAGTCCTTAGCAATCAATTGCTTAACAATTTTAGGACCTAAACCTGCAATATTCATGGCAGGACGAGAAGCAAAGTGAGTAATGCCTTCTTCCACTTGAGCTGGACAAGATGGATTAATGCAACGCAAGGCTACTTCATCTTCTAAGTGGACTAATTTTTGCCCGCAGGACGGACAAGTAGTAGGAATTTCATAAGGCACAGAATCTGCTGGTCTCTTTGATAAAACCACTTCAGAAATCTCAGGGATAATATCGCCGGCTTTATGAAGCTTAACGGTATCACCAATCCGAACGCCTTTTTCATTCAAATAATCTGGATTGTGCAGTGAAGCTCTTGCAACGGTTGTCCCTGCCAGTTGGACAGGATCCATGACTGCCGTTGGCGTTACAACACCGGTTCGGCCAACTGTCCAAACGATATCACGCACGATCGTTTCTTGCTCTTCTGGTGGGAACTTATAAGCAATCTCCCAGCGTGGCACCTTCACGGTATTTCCTAATTGCTGTTCAAGACTTAAATCATCAACTTTTAGAACAATTCCATCAATACCATATGTTAGACTATTACGCTTAGCCGTGTATTCGTCGATAAAATTAAACACTTCATCAAGGTTAGCTAATTTGCGACCTGTTTCATTAGTATGAAAACCTAATTCATGCATGCGTTCAATCGCTTGGTGCTGACTGGTAATCTCGCGCGGTGGATTAACCCATGTATAAATAAAAGTACTTAGTTGACGTTTCTTAGTAACCTTAGGATCAAGCTGACGAAGTGAGCCAGCAGCCGCATTACGTGGATTTGCAAAAACGCTCAAGCCTTCTTCTTCACGCTCTTGGTTTAACTTGGCAAAAGCTTCTTTTCCCATATAACATTCGCCGCGAACCTCAGTAGTTAAAGGTTCTGGTAAAACTTGAGGAATATCCGCAATATAACGTGCATTAGCCGTTACATCTTCACCAACATAACCATTGCCTCGAGTCGATGCACGAACCAATTTACCATCTTGATATTCAAGTGATAAAGATAAGCCATCGATCTTTAATTCGACATTATATTCCACGGGGTGACCAACCAGCTTTTGCATTCGTTGGTCAAATTCCTTAAGTTCTTCCTTAGAAAAAACATCCCCCATTGAAAGCATAGGAATTGGGTGGTTAACCTTTGTAAAATCACTATCGATTTCTCCACCTACACGCTGAGTGATTGAATCAGGCGTAACAATTTCAGGGAAAGCTTTTTCTAATTCAAGCAAACGGTTGTAATTTTGATCATAAACATTGTCTTCAACTTCAGGCGCATCTTTAGAGTAATACGCATCGGCCCATTCATCTAGCTGGGTTCTAAGAGAAGCTGCTTCTTTTTTAGCTTCATCAAGAGTAATCTTAGCCATTTTTACCTCCTGATTAAAAATCCTTTTATTTTTATCTTTATTATACCTTCTTAATAGGCGCAAAAGCTGCTAGAAGACGCTTAATTCCTTTATCTGGGAAGGCAATATCTAATTCCATATCTTCCCCTGTGCCATTGACTTTGGTTACAACACCGCGGCCCCAAGCTTTATGTTCAACTTGATCGCCAACACTCCAGCCTTTCTTTTCGGCACCTACAGCACCAGAAGCCTTTTTAGCAGTATAAACTTGGGCACGAGCTCGTTCAGCTTTACGCGCAAATGGTGCAGGTTGTGATTGAAAATTAGATTTAATAAAGCTACTTTGAAGTTGATTGCTTTCTTCTTTTTGCAAATCTTTAGGGTCAATTTCATCCAAAAATCTTGAAGGTGGATTATTTTGCATACGACCGTACATCATCCGTGAATATGCATTAGTCAAATAAAGTTCCTTCTTAGCTCTAGTAATTCCTACATAAGCTAAACGGCGCTCTTCTTCAAGTTCATTATCATCCATCATTGCTCGCTGCAATGGGAACAACCCATCTTCCATGCCGACCAAGAAAACAACTGGGAATTCTAGACCTTTAGCAGCATGCAAAGTCATTAAAGCAACTTGATTATCATCTTCATCTAAATCATCCTGATCGCTCAATAATGAAACTTCTGCCAAGAAGTCACTCAACGGATTTGATTCATCTTCATCGGGCTCATAATGATCATCAAAACGCTTAGTAACTGATAAGAATTCATCCAAGTTCTCTAATCTAGTTTCAGCTTCAATAGTATTTTCTGCTCTTAAAGCATCAGTATATTCAAAGTCAGACAAGATCTTTTCAGTTAAACCAGTTACGCCATGCGTTTGTGCATAAGCTATTGCATCCCTCAATTTTGTGCCAAAATCGCTTAACTTTTTAGCAGCTCTGGTATTAATTGGACTTTCTGCCACATGATCCATGGCATCCAAGGCATTATAGTGATTTTCATCCGCAAATGCCAACAACTTATCCACAGTCGCTGCACCAATACCACGCTTAGGCACATTGATAATACGATTCATGCTCATTGTATCCGCAGGATTTGCGACCAACTTCAAGTAAGCCATAATGTCCTTAATTTCTTTACGGTCGTAGAATTTGTGACCTCCCACGATTTGATAAGGAATATTAGATTTAACAAAAGCTTCTTCGACTGTACGAGATTGGGCGTTAGTTCGATAAAGAATGGCAAAATCTTTATAGGTGCGTTTTTTAGCTTCTACTTCTTCCTTAATTTTTGAAATAATGTAGTGGGCTTCATCATCACCACTTTGGGCTTGATAATAAGTAACCTTGGCACCCTCGCCTTGATCAGTCCATAAATTCTTTGCCTTACGGTTCTGATTATTTTTAATCACTGAGTTTGCGGCTGATAAGATATGACCAGTTGAACGGTAATTCTGTTCTAGCTTAACAGTTCTAACTCCATCAGTTTTGTAATCTTGCTCAAAATTCATGATGTTTTCCATGTTAGCACCACGCCAGCCATAGATTGACTGATCAGCATCCCCAACTACACAAATATTTTTATATTGTGCAGCTAATGCATGACAGAGTTCATACTGAGCTTGGTTAGTATCCTGATATTCATCTACCAAAATGTAACGGAACTTATTTTGATAATAATGAAGAGTATCTGGATCTTTTTTAAATAAAACCAAAGTCTGCATAATCAAATCGTCAAAGTCCATAATTTGATCACGGCGCAGTCTTCTTTGATATTCTTCATATACCTTAGCTGCCATTTTATCAAAAGGTGAACTAGCACTTGCAGCAAAAGCCTTAGGATCAAGCAAGTCGTTCTTTCCATTAGAAATAGCAGACAAAATTCCACGTGGATCGTACATCTTAGGATTAATGTTCAAATCCTTTTCAATATGTTTTACCAAAGTCAATTGTTCTGCAGAATCCGCAATAGAAAAGTTATGACTATAGCCAATCTTATCAGCGTCTCTACGCAAAATTCGAACACAAAGGGCGTGGAAAGTCGACATCCAAATATTTTGAGCGGCTGGCCCTAGCAATTTTTGTTCACGCTCACGCATTTCATTAGCCGCCTTATTGGTGAAGGTAATGGCTAAAATATTCCATGGTGCAACTTGATTTTCTTCAACTAAGTAGGCTATTCGTCTAGTTAAAACAGAAGTTTTACCAGAACCTGCCCCAGCAACGACCAACAGTGGTCCTTCTGTAGTTTCAACCGCTTTTTTCTGTTGCGGATTCAAACCGGCTAAGATAGATTTTTCGCTCATTATTGTCCCCTTCACAAAAAATAAATTTACTAATGCAACTCGAATATTATACCAAAAAAAGCAGCATTCATTTTGCTGCTTTACTTTTACTTATCATATTTTTCCAAATCAAATTGTTCAATCAAATTAATCAATTTATCCGCATAATCAGGATCGGTAGCGTAGCCATCAGTAACCAAAGCCTTCGCCTGAGTCTTATAGTCTTTAGAAGCTAAGACATGCTTATATTGTTGATGATTCCAAGTCGTTCCATTTTGGAATAGACGCGCATGGGCTCTAATCGATGCCTCATATGAATCATAAATTTGAAAGCGTGCCTTAACAGTGATCCACTTGCCCTTAACATATTCCTTAGTTGTCATCACCGCAGAAGTATTAGGATTAGTTCCCTTCACTCCAAATAAATTATTATATTTTTGTGATAAATCGCTTTGCCCGTAATTACTTTCAAGACAAGCTTGGGCAACAGTAATACTTGGTAATAAATCGTATGATTTATCTACTTCACGGGCAATCGGCCCAATCTTTTTAATAAATGCTTTCTTTTGCCGTAATAATTTTGCGGCTTCTTGTTCACGCTGCAGTTGTGCTTGTCTAATTTGTTCAGATTGAATTGCATATCTTCTGTAGTAATGAAAACCTACATATGCCACTAACAAAATAAACAAAATGATAAACACACGTACAACGGTCTTTACGCTTTTAGGTATCCTTGACTTACGCTTTTTTGCCATAATACTTATTTCCTTTAATTCATTAAGTAAAGTATAACCTATTTTTGTGTAAAAAAAAGAAGTCGCTCACTGCGACTTCTTAATTGGTGCGGGCGAGAAGACTCGAACTTCCACGATCTAAAGCGATCACAAGATCCTTAGTCTTGCGCGTCTGCCATTCCGCCACGCCCGCGGCACATCAACTATAATAGACTAAATCTAAGAGATGTGCAAGGGAAAATTGAAAATAATTTAAATTTATTTATTAGAAACTTTAAAATTTTGCTCTAAACGCAGCTGCCTCTTGCATTTACCGCATCTATACCTTCTAGTATTAATTCGGCGCATACGCGGATAATGCAAGCCGCAATTTTCACAGACATAAATATAATTAAATTTTTTACGCCGACGCAAGCCTATATCGGGTGCATAGCGACTGCCACCTACTTTTTGGAGCAAAATTTTAAAATCACGATCGCGATGATGATAACCACGATGCAATAAATGCAAGTGATAGTGACACAATTCATGCTTAATAATGCCTACCAAATATTCATGATATTGTGGCGCTAAAAAATGCGCATTAATTTCAATATGATGATCATCAAGGTGGTAACGTCCACCTGTTGTCGTCATTCGGCGATTGATTTTTACCTGATGCAAAAATGGTCTATTAAAACATTGCAGAGAAATTTGCTCTATTAAATTTTGTAATTCTACCGAATCCATTTAGCATATCGCCCAGCCTGTTTTGGAGTATTGATATGACGTTTTAAATCCGTTACGATCTTATGCTTAAAAGAATGCTTGCCGTTCATCCAAGTCCCTGTAAAAAGATGGATAGACTTGGAATCTTTGGAAGGATTGCACAATACGCCGTCTGGATAAACATGAATGCCCTCTTTAAGCATTTGTTCTTTATTACCAATTTTTAGACCATATTTATCTATCAAGATGTCAGTAACCGAAATGCTGTTGACTCCTGCCATTTGATTATGAGAATCGAATTCAAAACTGCGATCTTGATAATAATCTAAAATATCTTGCATGAAGGGATGCTTTTTCTCTGCACCAAAAATTGCGGCTGAGAGATAATCTTTGTTCTCAAAGCCAATAAAAGCCTGATCTTTTAACAAAGGAGTTAGATCATCAATTACGCGCACATCGGTATCCAAATAAATACCACCCTGCTCATAAATTGCCCGTACACGAATATAGTCAGAAACAAAGGCCCATTTTTTAGCCTGATAGGCCTGCTCAATATATTTATTTTCATGCATGTCAAAATTATCTTCATTCCATTCAATGAATTGATAAGCAGGCAGATTTTTCTTCCAGGTCGCAATACATTCTTTAATTATTTTTGACTTAGGATTATGACCTACCCAAACATAATGAATTATTTTTGGTATCATTTTTAACCTCGTTTAAAGAAATTCTTGAGCAGTTTAACAATATCTTCGTTAAAGTCCAACTTAAACAGGAACATCAAGCCCAAATAAATTACGAGCATGATAATTGATTTAACTGCCATATTGAAAAATGCAGATGAAATAAAGTTAGGCATCAGCATCCCTGCAGCTAAGGTAATCAAAGCAATTGCAATATATTTAGGCACATCATGAAAGACATATGTAAATTGATAGCCATCGCGTACTACCCACAGTCTAAGTATCAACACAACAAATTCAGTAATTAAAATGGCGATCATTGCTCCCATCGCACCATATGGACGGTCTAGCACGTAACTTAAAACAATTTCTAAAATCGCTCCAATTACGACCGGAAAAGCATAATCACGGTCCCGACTATTAGCCAGAGCAAACTGATTAGCAAAAACCCCACCGGTTGGAATCATGATAATGGTTAAGGTAAACCAAAACATCAACGGTGTCATTGGAATATATTGATTTCCGAAAAAGAATGGCACGAATTGTTTAGTATTAGCCATAATGATTACTGCAAATAATGTCCCCAACATTACCGTGGCTTCTAGGGACTTCTTCATCACTACCTTTTGTGCTTCTTTTCCTTCACTGGCCATCTTCGGCATGATAACAAGCGAAATACTAGTGATTACGCCTAAGATCATGTTTGAGATTCTTTGCGAATTATCATAAAAAGAAACCTGGGTTGAACTTGAAAAAAGCCCCAAAATTGGTTTATCTAACGATGTATAAATTTGGGTCGCAATCTGCGGAATCATTAGCGTACCAATCGCAATTGCCGTCTTTTTGAACTTATAAAAATGAGCGACTGGCTTGCCTACATAACGGTGAATGTCAAACCAAAAGACAAAGGACCCAAGCATAGTCGAAACCGACATGATTAACAAATACTTCCACAAGTCTGCTGGTGATTTTACCCATAATAAGATCAATACAACGCTGACTAGTTTTACACAAGTATTTTTCAAAACAACTCGGCCGAAGTCGGCTAACCCTTGGAAGAACCATGAGATATCCACTTGTGCAGAAATCAAATATGGCACCATTAATAATAGATAAAACCAATATTGAATATGGAATACTGTAGTAATAAAAACAGTAAAAGCAATAGTAATAATCCCAGCAATCCCCTGGAAATACCATAATCCCCAAAATGCTTTAGTTAAATCTTCAGGTGTACCATACGTCCGTGTTTTTGAAATCGTCCGCATCCCCACATAAGAAACTGACAAAATACAAAAGATCATCAAAAATTGGACTGTGTTATTAACACTACTGTAGATTCCATAAGTTTTTGGCCCTAATACCCTTGAAAGATAGGGTACTGTAATCAGCGGTACTAAAACGATAAAGATCTGATAAACCGCATTATATAAGATATTTAAAAATGTTTTACGCAATACCTTAACCTCGATATTCTTGAGTCATATATTCAAAGACATTTTGACAGTATGAATCACCCTTAGCCTCACTAGTTAAATGCAGCCAGTAAAGACGCCGATTGACAATTTGTTGATTATCAAGATGATCCAAATTATTGATTAATTCCGCTTCTGAATTAACGCAAATACCCGGTGTAATTTCATCATACGGACTAAGCAGAAGTCCACGCGTCTTTTTATATTGCTGTAAGAAGTTAGTGACAAAGACAATCGGTTTATTAAGATGCAGATAATCGAAATAAATCGATGAAAAATCGGTCATCAAGAAATCGGTATCGCCCAAGAGTTCATACAAATCATAATTGTGGTCAAATAAGTAATCATTGTTTAAAAAGGCAATGTTGGAATAATTACTCTTGAAGTTAGCGAATAAGCGCATTTCGTAGGGATGCAATTTCACAATTAAGTATTGGTGTCGCTTAGCTAATTCGGCGTTTAATTTTTCCCCATCGAAGTCTTCAAATGCAAAAAAGTTACCTTCTTTGATTTTATCCATAATCGTCTTATCTTCTAACTCATACCTAAACGTAGGCATGTAAATCCCGATCTGTGCTTCTGAATCAGTAGTGTTAAACAAATCTTTTAACAATTGCTCTTTGCTAATAACAGGCTTATCTAGTAGATCTAGACGAGGAAAGCCTAACTTATGGTACTTTTCAGTTTCGATCGCCATACAGGCGCTCATGAGTGTCTCATACAAATCTGAACTTGAAGCGACGATATCTGCATTCTTATGCCACAATTTTTCATTACGCTTATTATCACGATAGCGCGTATTGTTTGCCATGATCCCCATCCGCTTAAGTGGAACACCGTGCCAAAGCTGAACGTTAATTTGATGCTTGCGTACTTTAAATGGTTGGTGCGTTGTAATGACGTAACGCGCCGCACCGATCTTTTGCCAGGCTTCCCATTTCAAGTGAGATGATGGCCATGGTTCAATCAAGCTGACGTTATATTCGGGATGATTAAGCAATAGCCATTTATAAAAGGCATAGCCATTTGAACCTGACCGACCTGAGCCATTTAAGATAACGATATTATTATTTTCCATCGTCGTAAAATGCGCTCTAAATTTCATCAATGATAAATATAGGCGGAATAAAAAACTTTTCATCTGATAACTTCCTCAAAATAATCTGATTTAAGCATACAAAAAAAGCCTGAGTTTACTCAAGCTTTTTTCGTTTATTTTGCTAAACTTTATCTTTTTCCGGCTCTTCTTTCAAAGAATTTAACAATTTCGACAATCAAAATCATGCACAGCCCGGCAATTAAAACAACTGCCCATTGTGCACCATTAAGTTCAGTGACATCAAAGAATCTAGTCATAAATGGCAATTCAACAGCTGACATCACTAAAGCAGAGATAATGATCGCACCATTGAACCATTTGTTAGAAAAGGTATGTCTTCTAAAAATAGATTGGTGTAAGTACTTTGAATTAATTGCATGGAACAATTGGATCAAGCCTAAGGTCAAGAAAGCCATGGTTAAAGCATCCCCGTGCTGCAAAGCAGGATTATCAATATGTGGACCAACATGCAGACCAAATTGGTAAGCACCTAATACTAGGATTCCTTCCAAAATACCTTGATAAATAATTGAGCTAGCTACACTGCCGCTAAAGAAGTTGGACTTTTTACCACGAGGTTTACGCTTCATGATGCCATCTTCAACTGGCTCCACACCTAAGGCGATGGCTGGCAAGGTATCAGTTACCAAGTTAATCCAAAGAAGCTGCACTGGAGCTAAGATATCCCAGCCCAGCATCGTCATCATAAAGACGGTTAACACTTCACCGACGTTACAACTCATTAAGTAAAGGATCGCCTTTTGAATATTGCTAAAGACTTTGCGTCCTTGCTTAACTGCTTCAACAATTGTCGCAAAGTTATCATCGGCTAAGACCATATCGGCAGCACCTTTAGACACTTCAGTACCGGTAATTCCCATACCGATCCCGATATCAGCTTGCTTTAAACTTGGAGCGTCGTTAACACCGTCACCAGTCATGGCAACGATCTTATCATTTGCCTGCCATGCCTTCACAATTCTTACTTTGTGCTCTGGCGACACACGAGCATAAACGTTATAGTCACCAACATGCTTAGTAAAGTAATCATCGCTTAATTGATCAAGCTGTGCACCAGTCAAAACACGTTCGTCATGTCCTGGCTCTAAGATCCCCAATCTTTCCGCAATCGCTTGAGCCGTTACTTGGTGGTCACCAGTAATCATAACGGTTCTAATACCAGCACTGTGAGCTTCGGCTACGGCAGCTTTTGCTTCAGGCCGTTCTGGATCAATCATGCCAACAAGTCCTGCAAAAATTAAATCCTGTTCCACGTTATCAGTACTTGGATCATCGTAAGTCTGATCAACTATCTTGTAAGCTAGGCCCAAGACACGCAAGGCTTTTTTAGCCATATCTTGGTTAGTTTGTAAAATATCTTGCTTTTGCTCTGCAGTAATTGGTGAAATTTCACCATTAATTTTGACCGAAGTTACGCGCTTAAGTAATTCATCAGGAGCACCCTTAACGGCAACAAAGAACTTATCGCCATACTTATTAACGGTACTCATTAACTTACGTTCTGAATCAAATGGTACTTCTTGCACTCTCTTGTGTTCTTCAAGCAAGTCATGAACATTAATGTTTTGATCAAAAGCATATTGAATCAAAGCCGTTTCGGTAGGATCACCTAGCAAGTCCCCACCATTTTCAATCTTTGTGTCATTAGCCAAGACCATTGATAATAAGGCCGGATTGTCCTCCTCGATTTCATCATTATCATCATGCAAACTGCCGCGATAAAAAATCTTTTCGACGGTCATCCGGTTTTGGGTCAAAGTACCAGTCTTATCTGAACAAATAATGTCAGTAGCACCTAAAGTTTCAACAGCTGGCAATTTTCTGACGATAGCCTTGTGTTTGGCCATTGTTTGCGTACCTAAAGCCAAAATAATCGTAACAATTGCTGGAAGTCCTTCTGGAATAGCAGCTACGGCAAGTGAAACAGCAACTAAGAACATATCAATCAGCAAAGCATTCATTGGCTCCGTGCCTTGCTTGGTAAACATCCCGACAACAAACACAATCACACAAATAGCCAAAATCATGATCGTCAAGATCTTGCCTAAATGGTTCAAGTTTTCCTTCAAAGGAGTGTCGGTTTCATCGGCATTGTTAAGCATCGTGGCGATCTTACCAACTTCGGTATTCATCCCTGTTCCAACGACAATCCCTTCACCACGACCATAAGTAACATTAGTACTAGAATAAGCCATGTTAATTCGATCAGCCAAGGCAATGTCATCACCTTGAAGAGTTTCATCGCTTTTATCAACAGGAATCGATTCACCGGTTAAAGCAGCTTCTTCAATTTTTAAGCTATGTGCTCTAATTAACCGCAGATCAGCTGGAACAACATCTCCAGCTTCAAGCAAGACAATATCGCCTGGTACAAGTTCTGTACTTGGAATTTGTACAATAGCATTATCTCGCCGCACATGCGCACTCGGCGTTGCCATCTGCTTTAATGCGTCGATCGCAGCTTCAGAACGTGCCTCTTGAATTACCCCTAAAACAGCGTTCAGAATAACCACGATCATGATAATTGCGGCGTCTGTCCATTCATGGGCAACTACCCCACTAAGAATTGCAGCAATGACTAAAACAATGATCATAAAATCTTTAAATTGATCAACAAAGCGCATGAACATGCTCTTCTTCTTTTTAGAAGCAAGAGAATTCGGACCATACTTTGTTAATCTCTTTTTGGCTTCTTCACTAGACAAGCCAGTGTCGATGGCGGTATTCAAATTCTCAACGACATCGGGAATTGTCTCTGTGTAATATTTTCGAGCCATTTTATTTCATCCTTTCTCATAATAAAAAAGAGACTTACATGCTTGTAGCACATAAGTCTCACAAATTAAGGTAAATCCAGAAGTGATTACTTCGGCTGTTGGATTTACCGCAAGCAAATTGCCGTTACTCCCTTATGATCAAGTTCATTATAAGAAGGTTTTGAATCTTTAACAAGTTTTAGTGAATGATTATTTCTTGTAAAAATCATCAAAAACAGTAACTGGCAAATGACGCTTGTGTTCACTCTTCTTCCATAATTTTTCAATTTGATCAGCTGCTTTATCGCTAACTTCCTTGCCTTCAAGGTAGTCATCGATTTCCTTGTAAGTTACACCCAAAGCAACTTCATCTGGCAAATCTGGCTTTTCTTCTTCAAGGTCAGCTGTAGGAGCCTTTTCATAAAGATGAGCAGGGCAACCTAATTCCTTCAAAAGCATCTTGCCTTGGCGCTTGTCTAAGCGGAACAGTGGAGTTAAGTCAGCGGCACCATCACCAAATTTGGTGTAAAAACCACTAAAGTTTTCAGCAGCATGATCAGTACCAACTACGGCACCCTTGTTAGCACCAGCAATGGCATATTGCACAACCATTCTTTGACGAGCCTTGATATTACCCTTGTTAAAGTCAGTAATCTTTTGGCCACTAGCTTCAACTACTTTCACCATAGCATCTACTGGTTCCTTGATGTTAACAATTAAATCTTGATCAGGCTTTTGAAAAGCTACAGCATCTGCAGCATCACTAGCATCAGCTTGAACGCCGTATGGCAAACGTACAGCGATAAATTGGTAAGAATCATCACCAGTTTCTTCACGCATTTCTTCAATTGCCATTTGGCAAAGCTTACCAGTTAAAGTAGAGTCTTGACCACCAGAAATGCCCAACACATATGACTTCAAAAATGGATTAGCCTTTAAATAATCTTTTAAAAAATCAATTGAACGTCTGATTTCTTTTTTAGGATCAATTTCAGGTAAAACATGTTCATAGGCAATAATTTCTTTTTGTAACTCTCTCATCGACCAATGCTTCTTTCTCTAATCTTACGACGAATATCTTGAATAAGATCCATCTTACTCTCATACAAGTTTTGTGATAAATCAACTGGATATTCTTGTGGGTTCAAGCTACGCTTGTATTCATCCCATAAGCCATCCAAATTATCAGCAACAAACTTTTTAATTTCATCAAGGCTAGGTTGATTGTAAACGAGCTTACCCTCCTTAAAGATGTCGTGTAAAAGCGGAATAGCAGTGTAATCAGTAACCACCTTGTTGATGTAAGTATATTGAGGGTGGAACATGAACAATGCGTCAAACTTACGTGGGTCTTCGTCATAGCGAGATACCCAATCACCTTCATTTTTCTTAGCAGTGTTAGCACTGATACGCCATACTTGCTTCTTGCCTGGAGTAGATACCTTGATAGCGTTAGAAGAAATCTTCAAGGTGTCACGCATTGCGTGCATTTCGTCTTCCATGGCAACTAACTTGTAAACTGCACCAAGGGCTGGTTGGTCATAAGCGGTAATGAACTTAGTACCGATACCCCAAACATCGATCTTGGCACCTTGCATCTTCAAGTTAGTGATGGTGTTTTCGTCCAAATCGTTTGAGGCAAAAATCTTAGCATTAGGATAACCGGCATCGTCCAATTCCTTACGAACTTGCTTAGAAATGTAGGCCATGTCGCCGGAGTCGATACGAACACCTAAGAAGTTGATCTTGTCGCCCATTTCGTTAGCAACCTTGATTGCGTTAGGCACACCACTTCTAACAGTGTCGTAAGTATCTACCAAGAAGACACAATCCTTGTGGGTTTCAGCGTATGCCTTGAAGGCTTCGTATTCACTGCCGAATGCTTCAACTAAAGCGTGAGCATGAGTACCGGTGATTGGAATACCGAATAATTTACCGGCACGAACGTTACTGGTTGAGTCAAAACCACCGATGTAAGCGGCACGTGCACCCCAAATAGCTGCGTCAGTTTCTTGGGCACGACGTGAACCGAATTCCATCAAACTATCATCTTTAACTGCCAATCTAATTCTTGCAGCCTTGGTAGCAAGCAAAGTTTGGAAGTTGATGATGTTCAAAATAGCAGTTTCAACTAATTGACATTGAGCAAGAGGACCTTCAACTTGAAGGATTGGTTCGTTCGCAAATACCAATTCCCCTTCCTTCATTGAACGGATGGTGAGCTTGAGCTTTAAATTGCGCAAGTAATCAATAAAGTCATCATCATAGCCTTCCTGCTCTTTCAGATATTGCAGGTCGCTTTCTTTAAACTTTAAATTCTTTAAATAATCAATGATGTGTTCCAAACCAGCATAAACAGCATAACCGTTGCCGAATGGCTCAGTTCTATAAAAAGCTTCAAAAACAGCATTGCGATCGGCAATCCCTTTCTTGAAGTAGGTATACATCATATTAATTTCGTATAAATCAGTATGCAAAGCGAGTGAATCGTCTTTGTCTAATTCTGGGTAAAACATTGTTTCCCTTTCTGTAATTAAAATTTCATTTTTCATTATTATACAGCCAATACTATCACATTGCTATTTTTGAACTTGATTTTCTTAGACGTTTTTTGACAATGTGTCGTAAACTTTTTGAATTGTCTCTAATTGATTTCTTACAGAAAAGTGTTCTTCCGCATAACGTTTCTCATTATTGGCAATTTGACGCAATTCTTTGTTTGACTTATCTACCGCTTCGCCAATTGCCTTTGCAATCGAATCAATATCACCGGTTTTAGCAATAAAGCCGTATTCTGGCCCAGGAATCATCTTGTGAATATCCCCAACATCTGTGGACAAAATTGGGATTAAATTATCTGTGGCTTCTAAAAGCACAAGTGGAAAACTCTCTGAATATGAAGTAAGAACTGCCAAATCAATTCGCTTATATAAGCCGCTAAGCTGATGATGAGTCATAAAACCGTGAAAGGTTACTTGCGGTGCCATGTCTAATTGTCTGGTCAAAGCCTTTAAAGCCTCAAGCTGACTACCATCTCCTGCAATATGCAAACGAATATGTTGGTCGTCCAGTTTTTTAACAGCTTTTAAAAGCAATTCTTGGCCCTTAACCTTTTCAGTACGGGCAACATTAATAATATTGAAATAAGTATGCTCATATTTAGCGGGAATCTCACTATCGCTGTGGAAAAAGATACCATTATAAATTACATGTACCTTACTTTTATCCACTTGTACTTTATTAATGAGCAGCTGTGCAAAACGATTAGTGACTGCAAAAACACAATCAGCTTTTCTTAGCGCACGCAAATTAAGCTTGGTGAAAATTTTTCCTAAAATGCCACGCTCCTCAAAATCCAAGTAGGGATCTGAATGCACAGTAATGCACCAAGTTGCTTTGATTTTTTTATAAATTAGAGAAAGAAAAAGGTTGGCTCTAGCCCCATGCGTATGCACAATGTCATAATGTCCATTGTTAATAAATTGGGTTAACTTACGTAAACTAGCCAAATCATAACGACTATTAGCACCAAGCACATGGGTAGTAATCCCCTTTGCACGAGCCGCCTGAGCTACAGGACCTTCAGCTAAAGTCAATAATTCAAAATCTTTACCTTCATTTTTGGCTTCAGTTAATAAATTAACAATATGTGATAAACCGCCACCATTTTCAAGACCAGCATTTACATGCAAAACCTTCATCAATTAATTATTTTCCTCTCTTCGATTGCTTAACGCGTACAACAAATTTAGGCAATACCATCATTCGCTTAAAACGAGATGGATTAGTAATCAAACGATAGAACCATTCTAGATGCGTCTTTTGAAAAATTTCCGGTGCTCTTTTGACCATGCCAGAGAAAACGTCAAAACTGCCACCTACACCCATCATTAAGGCTGGAGTTTCATTTCTACGTAAAATAGCTAGCAGTTTTTCTTGCTTAGGAAAACCTAGCGCTGCGAAGACCATATCTGGTTGTGTTTTTTGAATTCTACGAGCCACTAAATCTAAGTCTCCCTTAAAGTAGCCATCTTCTGCGCCGACTAAGTTAATATTAGGGTATTCTTTAGCTACCTTAGCTTGCACAGCATGAATTACTGCCGGCTTAGCACCAATCAGGTAGACGCGACTGCCGCGGTCGTTAGCCACACTCATTAACCAAGTGAACAAGTCATAACCCGTCACTCTTTCAGGTAGTGGCTGCTTAATCATCTTAGCCGCCTTAACAATACCTATACCATCCGCAGTGATATAATCTGTATCATTTTTTAAAATTTTCATGAATTCTGGGTTTTCGTTAGCTGCCATTACGATTTCAGGATTAGCAGTTACTACAAAAGTAGATAAGTGATCATTCAGTCGACTAATAAATTCATTTTGAAATTGATTAAAAGTTTTATTATCAAAATTAACGCCTAAAATATTAACTTTATCCATTTCCACACACCTCACGCGTCTTTTCATCTAGTATCTATTTTACCATTGGAATAAGCAAGTACGCGTATGATATTCAAGTTTTATCTTTTCTTCAAACATGATAAGATTGTCTTGTTAAAAGGAGAAAAAATGAAAAAGGTAATTACTTATGGCACGTTTGACCTGCTTCACTATGGTCATGTTCGTCTGCTTAAAAGAGCTAAAGAATTAGGCGATTATTTAATTGTAGGACTTTCTACTGATGAATTTAATGAATTCAAAAAGCACAAGGAAGCTTACAATACTTATCCCGAACGCAAATATATTTTGGAAGCTATTCGCTACGTTGATGAGGTTATCCCTGAAAAAGATTGGGACCAAAAAATCGACGATATTAAAAAGTACAATGTCGATACTTTTGTAATGGGCAGCGATTGGGAAGGCAAGTTTGACTTCTTAAAGCCTTATTGTAAGGTTGTTTACTTGCCAAGAACACCAGGGATTTCAACCACTAAAATCAAAGAAGATCTAAAATAAAAAAAGCTCCAGTTCCACTCAAGTTTTTGAGTGAAATTGGAGTTTTTATTTTGTCCTTTTAATTCTACTTAGAAAAAGTAAATTCAAATCGTTCAGCCACGTAACGAGCACGTGTATATTCAAATGGTTGACCACTTGAAAGTTCAGTAACCTGACGTCTAGTAATTAAAGCTTCGCCCTTCTTGGCCTTCAATAAACGCGCATCTTGTTCATTAGCAATAGCCGCAGAAATGTGTTCCGTTACTTTGCCAATTTCAAAACCGCTACGCTTTTCCAAGGTTTCATACAAATGGCTAGAAATATCTTCTTTAGAAAAGTCTTTAACCAAATAATATGGCACCGTAACTACTTCATAACAAATCGGAATATCATCTGCATAACGAATTCTTTCCATGCGCAATACATTTTCATCCTGCTTAAGAGCTAAGCGTTCCTTTTCAGATAAAGATGGATTCCCTACTTGATAGGAAATTAATTTACTTGAAGGTACTTGGCCATTAGCTTTGGTAATTTCAGTAAACGACATGATACCAGACATTTTTTCTTGCACTTTTTGACTGGCAACATAAGTCCCGCTACCTAGTCGGCGTTCAAGAATTCCTTCTTCTTCCAATGTTTTAATTGCTTGGCGCAAAGTCATCCGTGAAACGCCAAAGCGCACTGATAGCTGACGTTCTGCTGGAATTCGGTCCCCTACTTTATAAACGTGGTTTTCAATATCGCGTTTAATCTGGTTGTGGATCTTGATGTACATTGGTTCTTCCATAACTACACCCCCAAAGTTTAATACCAATTATTATTATATGCTAAATTGGTCTAGATTGCATTTCATACACTAAGTTAATTTTGCCTGATTATTTTTTCTTAGCGGTCCAGTGCATCCCTAAAATATAAACGTTTGGACGCTTATTATATTCCACATTCAATGTATCAGTTTGCGCAGCTAAGACGTTGGTCTTTAATTTAGCTTCGTCCTGCACTGCCAAATCCGCCTGGTTAGGATGAAGAATTAAATCATGGCCATTCAATTGAGCATGTCCACTTAAGGCTAAAAAATATTCATAATTCATATTTCCGATAAAGGTTACCCGCGTAGCCTCACAACTGCTCTTATCTTGAAAATCAGCATGCTCCATCACAATGGAATTATTCATTGTCACCTTAGCCTCATCAACTACGATCATGCGATCAATAGTTGAATTTTGGATAATAGTATGCGTCTTTTTATCGATATAAATCCCACCGTTAAATTTGCTATTAACGATGTTGCTCCAACAATCATCACTTAGATAAAGGCATGAATCATCCTTAGCAGTAAGAGTACTATTAAGCATATTCATCCAAGTTTGGCCGTGCAATAACACATAATCGACCTCAGAGTTATTGAGATCTAATTCCGCATTTGTTTTCAAAAAGGTATTGATACTGCCGCGAATATTAGAATTATTAATAATTGCCGTTCCGTGCCCTTCAAGAGCTAGAGCACAATAATTTTCAGATGGATAATCAATTTGTGAATCATTCATCTCTAAACGAAAATCTGCATTTTCGTACATAGAAACAGATCCACCAGTTATCTTAGTTGAATAAAGTTCAAGAGTCACTTTACCATTAATGGCAATAGCTGCCGTATCTGTACCATACCCCTTAACACAACAGTTTCTTAAAGTAACGTAACCGTTAGTTTCTATTGGTACAAAAATACTATTATTATCTGTTGTCGTATTCACGCAGAGATTTTCTAATGTGACATAACGACTATCTTCCGAAACGCTGATGTTACCATAAATAGTTGTATCCTCAGCTAAACTACCAGTTCCTTTAATTGTAATATCGGTTAATTCTCGACCTCTAGGCAAATAATAATATCCGGGTCCCAACATCAATACATCATCGGCACGCAAATCATTTAATGCATCATGCCAACTAGTAGCGCTGCTAGAGCCGCCAACTCTAATTATTCTAGCCATAAATAATCCTTTCTAGTCAAAAGTCAGCCTCTATTTTACCTGTTTTTTCTTTTAAGGCGCAATTTTATATTTTACACCAAAAGAGCAAACGCTTTGAAGCATTTGCTCAATTACATCTTATTTAATTTTTACATTCCAATAATATGCGACATTACCGTAAGGTGACAATTGGAAACCAGTCACTTTCTTATTAAGTAGGTATGATACACCAGCTTGATAAAGCGGTGCCGCAAAAGCATCCTTCTTGATCAATTGATTTTCGGCATTGATCAAAGCTTGTAATCTCTTCTTTGGGTTAGTAGCATAAGTGGTTTTAGCCATATCAATTTGATGCCAGAAATTATCATTATGATAATCTGGTTGCAGGTTAAATAAACCACCCACCGTCAAGAAATCAAGCGGATCTTCATAACTAGGCTGCCAAGTACCAAAGACAAAATCATAATTATGATTAGTGGTATTAGCTAACCGTGATTTAAGTGGAATCGATTTAACTGTTAAGTTAAGACCTGGAAGATTCTTCATCAAATTACTTTGAATGAATTCACCAACACGCTTAGAATCATCAACGTCAGAGGTTAATAATTCTAGGTTAATCTTTTCCTTGCCCAATTCTTTTTTGCCTAAGTTCCATTCCTTACGAGCATTCTTAGGATTATAAGTTACTAAATCACCTGCATCTTGGCGGTAATCTTTACCAGTTGACTGATCAGTAATAAAGTCAGACGCTACAATACCATTAGCTGCTTTACCTTGATGCAAAATAGTTTTAACCAATTGCTGCTTATCGATCGCTTGACTAATAGCTCGACGAATATGAACATTGCCGGTTACTTTCTTTTTAATATTGAATGAAAGGTAACCATTTGTTGGCGTTATACGCGTATGAAAATTAGGATTCTTTTCATATTGCTTAACAAAATCCGAAGTTAAACCCGCATAGTCAAGTTGACCACTTCTAAAGAGGTTCACTCCTGTCGATGGTGTTTGTACCACTTGAACGTTGACCTTATTTAAAGCAATATCTTTCTTATTCCAATAATTAGGATTCTTTTTATATACCCACTTTAAGTTTGAGCCAGTCCAACCGGTAACTGTAAATGGTCCATTATAAACTAAATTCTTACTGCTAGTTCCATACTTAGGGCCTAACTTTTTAACGAGTTTAGTATTTTGTGGATAAAATTGTGCACCCTCTAAAATTTCTGGTAAATATGGTATAGGATAAGCCAAAGTAATCTGTAATTTATATTTACCTAACGCCTTAATTCCTAAAGAGTTAACTGGTGCCTTACCTTGTGTAATTTTAGTACCATTTTTAATAATCGCATAGCTATCACTATCTAATGAAGAATTTTTTGGATCTACAGTCCTGCGCCAAGCAGTTACATAATCCGTTGCAGTTACTGTATCTCCATTAGACCATTTTGCATTCTTACGCAAATCAAACGTATAGACGCGTTGATCTTTAGAATGCTTAACACTAGTAGCTCCAGCTAAAATAGCTTTATTATTTTTATCAAATCGATACAAACCTTCCATTGAATTCTGTAATACTTCTGAGCTAGTAGTATCACCATACTTACTTGAATCTAAAGTAGAAATTTCATTTGAGACGTAAGTATTCATTGTTTGAGTCTTAGCTTGAGATAATTCACTGTTAGAGGAACATGCAGCTAACACCAATCCCATTTCTATGACCATTAATCCGGAAAAAAATAGCTTAAATTTTTTCAACTTCCATCTCCCCTTTACTTACTTTTTGTATAATGCTAACATTTTATAAGTATACATTATGTTAGAAATATTTCAAACAGTTTTAACTAAAAACGCAAAAAAAAAGCACCATATGATGCTTTTTCTTTGGGTTGGGTGTTCTTTTAGAACTATTGGGTTAGCTGGATTCGAACCAGCGCATGATGGTACCAAAAACCATTGCCTTACCACTTGGCTATAACCCAATACCAGCTGAACTTTTTACTTGTCGTTCAACAATGGAGGAGGGTGGATTCGAACCGCCGAACTCAGAGAGAGCGGTTTTACAGACCGCCGCGTTTAGCCACTTCGCTACTCCTCCGTTAGCTGACTTAATTATAATAACTAATATCCAGGTAAAATGCAAGGGTATTTTCAATTTTTTTGCAAATAAATTAATCCTTTTGACGTAAAACCACATATTGCCGCAACTTAGGATATTCCAATAATAAATATGTATCATAAGTCCAACTAGAACTAACGTTGAGTACCCAAATGAACCAAGAACTCTTATTGGTGAACATGACAATACTAGAAATATCTCGTAAGATTTCAATAATCAGTTTTTCTGATAGTTCTGTTTTATCCATTTCTGCACCGTAGAACAATTCGACCAGAATACCAAGAATGAAGATAATAATCCAACCAACTAAGTAATGCCCACCTCTTTTAATTTTAACTTTAGGTAATCCTAGCTTATCTTTTTCATTACTAATCTTAACTTTAACATTGCGTGTTTGAAACAGTCCTATTGCAATACCAAACAAAATCAAGAACAACGTAACAAGCATAGTTAGAGGTGTAAAATTTTGACCTATGCCTAAAATCATCATAATCGCAGAATATAGCGGAATGATGATCAATGATAATCTGGTCGCTGTTTCATACTCAACCGTAGTTTTCAAAAAAGAATAAATCAAGATAATTAAAAATATCCATAAGCTCATAACTTTGCCTCTTATTACTTAATACATTTCTTTAATTGTACAGCAAAAAAGCCGATGCATTTTGCACCGACTTTTTCGCTTATTTAAATTCTACTTTTTAATAGAAGTTTACAGCCTTGATGTAACGCTTGTTGTTGTTTCTGCAACCTTCAATTCTGTAGTACTTCTTGCCATTCTTGAATCTGTATGAAGCACCGTAAGTAGTTACAGTTTGACCCTTGTACATCTTACCAGTACCCGGGGTACGACGGTATGATGACCAGTAAATGTAGGCATTGTGACGCAACTTACGTTGAGTACCAGTAATGTTAGTTACACGAACGTATTCGTCCTTGTTAGCTACCTTGTAGTAAGTCTTACCCTTGATAGTTACAATGTTTGGAACGATGTCAATGTTGGTGTAAGTATCGTACATGTGGCCTAAGTAGTTACCGTTCTTGTCGTAAGCTCTTGAAGCTACCATAACAACGTGAGATTCACCTTTTTCAGTAGCAGCTGGTTTTACAAGTGCTGAAGTCTTTACCCAAACATTGCTTGAGTTAGCATCATTCTTTGACTTAGTTGAAACTCTTGAATATGATACGCCTGCAGCAGTACGTGCTTGATCACCAACATAAACTTGTTCACCATCTTTAAAAGTGGTTGAACCTGGCAATGCGTTATCACCATAAATGTTATAAGTTGGAATAGTAGTTTGTCCTGCTTCTGCATGCAAAGTTTGAAGTGAACTTGGAGCTACTAATACAGTGTATGTAACATTTGTCTTCTTACCAGTTAAACCAGTAGCAGTTAAAGTTACATTGTAGTAACGTCCTGCTTCTGAAGTGTTAACTTGACTTGAAGTTGTAATTGAAGCATATGTGTTATTGTATTTGTTTTGAACAGCACTAATTGCAACGATATTGCCTTCACTATCAGTAAAGTTAGTTGGGTTAAAGTTTGAGTTAACTGCAACTTGGAATACACGACCATTTAAACCAGCAGTTTGGTTTTGACCATTCAAAGTCCAACTAAATACTGGTGCATCAGTTGCTTCCGTAGATGATGAACCTGAATTTGATACAACTACTGGAATTTGAATAGTAGCAGTTTGAGTACCTGAAGTACCATTTAAAGTTAAATTAAATGTACTTACATTTGAAGGAATAACAATAACTGTCTTCTTAACCTCGGTAGCCTTCTTACCTTTAGCAGCTTTTTGCTTTTCAGTTACTTCTTTAGTAGTAATTTGATTTTGTAATAAAGCATTCTTAACATCAGTGTCACTCAATTTAAGAGGGGTACTCTTAGAGTTAGTTTCATGGAAGCTAATTCCAAGATCATTTAACTTCTTTGTAACACTTGATAATTCTTCACCATTTGAAATACCAACAGTAGTACGAACTACATTAGCACTTGGATTGGCAGTAGTTGCTTCATCAATTACTTGATTATTAAAAGTAAAGTATGGACGATCAGTTGGAGCTTGTGTACTAGTAGTACCAGCATTGTTAGTAGTATTAGTAGTGGTAGTACCTAATGTAATGCTTGCAGCATTAACAGGCACAGTTGAAGCTACAACTGGAGCAACAGCCAACAAAGTAGCGGCAGCCACGCCTAACATTTTTCTATTCTTTTTCATAAATGTGGTCTCCTTTTTTGTATAAACATACATATAAGTAAGCAGTAATATCTCTTGTTTACTTGTGAATATATTATACCATCGCGCCTTATCGATTCAAAAGAATCGACTTTTAGATGAGTACACAATATGAAGAAATCTGCCTTCATATTGCACATAGTAGGGTAACTCACCACTATTAAGCTGTAGTTACCGCACTGTTACAAATTAAAATCAAAGCTTTACAATTTTGTGAACTTTTCCACAAAGTGTTGACTTTTACCCACAATCAGTCTACGCATTTTACTTATCTTCAATAACAAGATCCTCTTCACGAACGAATTGCAACTTTTGAATGAAGATATATCTCATGACAAATCCTAACAAGATTGGCATCCCCGCAAATAACAACAAAATGAAGCCAATTGCCAGTGGTCTCCGCCAGCCATCTCTTGGTATGCTGCCATCGGTCCGATTAAACCTGCTGAACCAAAACCAGCAGAATTAGCCGTACCACTAATTTTAAAAATTGCACCAACTAATCCAGCAATTCCAGCGGATGCAATTACTGGTAAAAATAATCTTGGATTCTTCAACATATTAGCCATCTGAATCTTTGGCGTACCAATGAAGTGAGCAATTGTCGTACCAAAACCATTCACCTTGCTACTCATAATAGCTAAAGTGAACGCACATGCAGTGATACCCAAGTTAGCACTACCAGAGGCGATTCCCTCAACTCCAATCGCCATAGCAATTCCTACTGAAGAAATTGGTGACACAATCAAGGCCGCAAACGCAATACCCATGAGCATCCCCATCACGAGTGGCTGGAAGTTAGTCAAAGTACCGATCGTCTGACCTACCGCACCAGTAATCATCTTTGTGTAAGGCAACATGAATTGACCTACGCTACCCGCGATCACTGCCACAATCAACGGCAACAAAAGCACAGTATAACTACCCAATTTTGGTGTCAAAAACTTCCCTAAGAATGCCGCAAAGAAAATAGTCAGCGCAATGTTAATTACATCCCCAGAACCAGCCAAAATAATCTGACCATTTTTCACTTGAAATGCACCACTGGCAATCATCGCAGCCGCTGTAATTGAACCTGACTGAATTAAGTTGAACTTGAGCAAATATGACACGCACAATCCCGCAAAGACGGCTAACAAGCTACTCATCAATGTTGTCATTGTTAAAATATTTTGTGCTCCAGGCCAAGTATGCACGACGCTCTTCATCAGTTCATTAACTAATGCACCTGGCACCAACGCGATCACTACACCAGTACTCACACCATTCAATATGTTCAAAAGGTTTTCTTTAAAATCTTTTCGCATATAAACTTTCCTCAATTCATTTTAATGAAAAAAGCCCCAGGGACTTACGTCTCTGGAGCTTCACTTGTACTTGAAAAATTAGTCGAGAACGCAGACTCTCTCTGCAATAATATTAAATTCTCATCCTAGTTTTTCCCCTGATAAATATTATACTGTACTTTTTATTTTTAATATAGTTAAGATTATTTTAAGGTTGGCTTTTGTTTTTAAACAAAAAAGATCAGGCTCACTGCCTGATCTTGCTTATTGGGTTAGCTGG
>ERZ1643247.1046-NODE-1046-length-28063-cov-6.950157_pt1 | contig 28063 bp, 23 predicted proteins | sample MGYA00579264_ERZ1643247 | MGnify/ENA primary metagenome ERZ1643247 (study PRJEB29033, sample SAMEA4952262) | chicken gut metagenome | biome: Broiler Chicken; feature: Gastrointestinal Tract; material: Caecum | place: Ireland | collected 2018 | study: Broiler... | reverse complement strand
AAGTTTTTAAATCCTGCCGGCTCCAAGACCGGAAAGCTCCTGCCTACAGGCCACATTACGGACATGCTGGATATTCCCGGAATGGGAACCATCGAGGCCACCATTCTGGATGTCTCCAATCCTATGGTGCTGGTGAAGGCGGAGGATATCGGGGCAACAGGAACGGAACTTCCCGAGGAAGTCAATTCGGATACGGAGCTCTGTGAGAAGCTGGAGAAGATCCGCGGAACTGCCGCCTGCATGATGGGGTTTGCAAAGGATTTGAAGGATGCCACGGACAACAGCCCTGCGGTTCCCAAGGTGGGGTTTGTCACTGTTCCCAAGAGCTATACGGATATCAGCGGGGAGCAGATTCAGGCGGAGGATATGGATATCTGCGCTAGGGTCATTTCCGTGTTCAAATGCCATAAGGCAATTCCGCTGACAGCCGCCAGCGCTACGGCGGTAGCGGCGGCCCTGCCGGGAAGTGTGGTTCAGAAGGTGATGGCGCCCGGAATTTCTACTGAGAATGTGCGGATCGGCCATCCCAGCGGCATCATGACCATGTGTCCGGAGATTGAACAGGACGGGGATGAAATCAAGGTTCCCAGCGTAGGCGTTCAGAGAACAGCCAGGAGGATTATGGACGGAACCGTGTATATCCGCCGCTAAATACATCAAAAACACAGAGGCAGCCCTGCGGCGAAGAAAAGCCGGGGCTGCCTCTGTGTTTTTGAAGTGAAGCTTCTTATAGCACGGTATCGTTTCCCTTCAAATTGTTTGTTATTTTTTCTAAAAGTTCTAAAAAATAAGTTTTTTCTTCCGGGCTGATTCCACGAAAAGCTTTCTCCTCCAGCTCGTCATAAATAGGTCCCAGATTTTTCTGTACACGTTTCCCCTCTTCCGTAATATACACATTTACAATGCGGGAGGTAGAAGGATTCCGTTCACGCCGAAGGAGTCCGTCTTTTTCCATGGCAACCAGAAGATTGCTGACAGTAGAAGCCTCTAAAGAATATTCTCTGCAAAAATCTTTTTGCATACATCCATCATGGTGGAACAGGTAGTCCAGGATACGCGGCTGACCACGGGTCAGGCCACAGGATTCTTTGCGGTCGCCCAGAAGCTTTCTCATGGAGTCATACAGCCTGGGCAGGTTTTGATAAAGTCGTTTTACGTTCATTTTTTAATAGTTCCTATCTGAAATTTACGGTACCATTATAGCGCATGGATTGAAGAAACTCAATGGTTCCGTGGCCAGGTATGCAGGACTGGGTAATTGCGTTCCAGTATTCCTTTGATTTGATTAAAGAACTGATCCGGGAAAAAGGACCGGAGCATCTGCTGATTATCAGTGACGCCGGACAGCCGGGCAATGAGCACGAGGGCAGCATTCGGAACTTTATTAAGACATTATTAGCGCAAGGAATCAGTGAACAGGATATTAATATGATGTTTAAAGAGAATCCCCGTCGAATTTTAGGTAAAATCGAGTAAAGGAGAACGCTATGGCTAATAATCAGGAACTAAAGAAATCCCTAACGGCAGTAAACGGATGGGCCATCAGTACCGGAGGAATGATCGGAATTTCGATTTTTATGATCAGCGGACAGATATCCGGCATAGCAGGACCTGCGGCCTGTCTTGGGTTCGCGCTTGCGGCATGTGTGGTAATCATTATTGCGCTGTGCATCAGTGAGATTTCCTCCGCATGTACAAAAGCCGGAGGAGCAAATGTACATCCACAGTTTGCTCTTGGAGGAAAAGCCGGTGATTTTCTCTCATTTTTCAGCGGCTGGGCAATGTGGGGTTCCCAGGGACTGGGGCCGGCAATTATCGCTATTACCTGTGCTTCCTATCTGGCAAAGGTTCTTTCCTTGTTTGATATCATTGTTCCGATTCCGGACAATATTATGGCAGTTGTAATCATCTTGATTTTGACCGTCCTGAACTCCAGAGGAGGAGAAGGAAGCAAGGCGTTCCAGCTGATTACGACGGTAGGAATTATCGGAGCTATGCTGATCTTTGTAGCGGGTTCTCTGACCCATGCGAAACCGGAGCTTTTGGTTGACTTTATGCCGAATGGCCCGAAATCGGTTCTTCAGGCAGCGTCCATCTGTATCCTCTCATATGGCGGATGGTCAACGATTCCGGCGATGGCGGAGGAATTTAAGAACCCGGGAAAAGATATTCCTAAGGCGATTATTTCCAGTCTTATTACCTGTGGCCTGCTCTATACGGTATTCTGCTATGCAATGAATGCGCAGCTGCCTGGAGCGATCCTGGCAGAATCTTCCTCTCCGCCAGTTGATGCCGCACTTCAATTTACAAGCTGGGGAGCCTTGCTGATCAGCGTGGCAGGACTCCTGGCATGTCTGAGTACCGTTAACGGCTGGATTGTAACAGGACCGAGAGTATTCTTCTCCATGGGACGCGACGGCGTGATCCCTAAAGTATTTGGAAAGGTCAGCAGCAATGGAGTTCCGTCCATTGCCCTCTGGGTAACATCCATCGGACAGTGTCTGCTTGCCCTTACAGGAATGGTACAGCTTTTGATTCCCATGGTTACCTTTGTATTGATGATTTCCTGGGGAATTTCTCTGATCAGTATGTTTTTCCTGCGGTATAAGCATCCGGAGGTAAAAGCACCGTTCCGGGCGCCGGGCTTCCCGGTTGTTCTGCTTGTGGCGTTCGCAGCCCTGGTATACATGATGTCCCTTCTGGATTCCACAGCAGTTTTGGCCGGATGCATCTGGCAGGTTGTAGGAGTTGTATTGTACTATCTGTTTAAATACAGTTCACTCCATAAATTGTGCGAATAGGCAAATAGCGTAAGGGTTGGAATCAGTAAAGAAAACTGGAGTTCTGAAATTCAGGACTCCAGTTTTTACTTCCGCTTTACTGATGAATAAAAGAAAGGGCCATTTTATGCCGTATACCCCGTTTTGGGCCTCAGGGTCCTATTGAATGGGTTCGAAATCAGCCGCCCCATGCTTACACAGCGGGCAGATGAAATCATCCGGGAGCACATCCCCTTCATAGATGTAACCGCAGATTTTGCATACAAAACCCTTCTTGCCTTCGGTCTGGGGCTTGGGCTTAACATTGTTCTGGTAATAGGTGTAGGTCATGGTATCCTTGTCGCTCATGACGCGGGCCTCAGTGACAGAACAGATAAACATGCCGTGAGAGCCGAGATCCACATACTGTTCCACCTTTAAGGAGATTACGGCGTTGATATATTTGGGAAGGATCCGCAGACCATTATCGGAGCGAACCTCAGTCCATCCGGCAAACTTGTCCGCTGTCCGTCCGCTTTGGAAGCCAAAATTCTCAAAAACGGAGAAGGGAGCTTCTACGGAAAGACAGTTTACATTCATGATTCCGGTCTGTTTAATGACATGATGGGAATAGTTGGCCTTGTTGATATTTACCGCCACCCGGTTGGGATTATCCGATACTTGGGTAACGGTGTTGACAATCAGGCCGTTGTCCCGTTTTCCATCGCTGGAGGTCACCACATAGAGACCGTAGCCAATGCGGAAGAGGGCGGTCAGGTCGTTTTTGTTGGCTGCCTCGGGAGACTGGGCAATGTACTCGCGGCACAGCTCTTCAGCCATTGATTCCAGCTGGTCTCTGGTATCTGCCTTGAGAGCGGACATGATATGAACGGTGGTGTTCAGCCAGGTAATATTTTTGCTCTTGGAGAACATTTCCTTCATGACCTTTGCTGCCAGAGGCGCCCAGGAACCGTTTTCAATGAGTCCGATGGTACGGCTCTGGTAATTGCGCTCCGTCAGGTGCTCGATGAAATCTCTCATAAAGGGGAAAATGCCGGCGTTGTAAGTGGTGGTGGCCAGCACCAGTTTGCCGTAGCGGAAGGCGTTTTCCACAGCTTTTGCCATATCCTCCCTTGCCAGATCGCAGACCACTACCTTGGGGCAGCCTTTGGATCTGAGCTTTTCAGCAAGAAGCTCCACTGCCTGACGGGTATGGCCATAGACTGAGGTATAGGCGATCATAATACCCTCAGACTCCACGGCGTAAGAAGACCAGATCTTGTATTTTTCCAGATAATGTCCAAGATTGTCTTTCAGAACCGGTCCGTGAAGGGGGCAGATCATGGAGATATCCAGACCGGCGGCAGCCTTTAAAAGAGACTGAACCTGGGGACCGTATTTGCCTACAATGCCGATGTAGTAGCGCCTTGCCTCGTCATCCCAGTCCTCCTCCACATCCAGAGCCCCGAACTTGCCGAAGCCGTCAGCGGAAAAGAGCACCTTTTCACTGCTTTCATAGGTTACCATGACCTCAGGCCAATGAACCATGGGGGCGTAAACGAAATTCAGGGTATGGCTTCCCAGGGAGAGAGAACCGCCGTTTTCCGCCACCACCTTGCGGCTTTCAATGTCCATATCGAAGAAGTGGCTCATCATGGCGAAAGCTTTTTCTGTAGCTACGATTTTGACCTCCGGGTAGGTGTTGACGAAGTTCTGAATATTGGCCGCGTGGTCCGGCTCCATGTGCTGGACTACCAGATAATCGGGTTTGCGGCCGTTTAAGGCATTTGCCACGTTGTCCAGCCACTCGTGGGTAAAATGGATGTCCACGGTGTCCATGACTGCGATCTTGTCGTCCAGAATGGCGTAGGAGTTGTAGGACATACCGTTTGGAACCACGTACTGTCCTTCAAACAGATCGACCTGGTGGTCGTTGACGCCGACGTAGCGGATGTGTTCAGTAATGTTTGGCATAAGTGCAGGATCCTCCGTTTCTTAAAAATATTTCATTTGACACTACCATAATCATAACACAATCAGAGGAAAGTATCACTAGATAAATTGATAAAATTTTCACGTAATTTCTGTAAAGCATGCGAAAGGGAGTGCCGTCCAATCATCAATTTCATAAATCAATAACTAGTCCGGTTCTATATGGTATTTCCGGTGACCTTTATCATTTCTGCTGGTAATTCATCCTCTTTTTCGCAATAAAAAAGTTAGACACATCATGAACAAATTGCTCAAAATGATGTGTCTAACTCAACTTGACGAAATCGGATGAATGTTCCCTCCACGAACCTCGACCGGCCTTCCGGCCGTTCTCGCTAAGGGTCGGGAACGACCTCGCATTAAGTTCAGCTAAAGGCAGATCCATCTTCGCGTTGCTCGGAGTATCCACGTTCGCACTAGGTTCGAAAAACCTCACCAAGTGCTCAATGTATCACTAAGTTGCTTTCGGTCAGAACTTTCCAGCCTTAGCAGCTTCCTCAATGGAAACAGCCACTGCTACAGTCGCTCCTACCATGGGATTATTCCCCATTCCGATCAGTCCCATCATCTCTACATGGGCAGGCACGGAAGAGGAACCGGCGAACTGCGCGTCAGAGTGCATACGTCCCATGGTATCGGTCATGCCGTAGGAAGCGGGGCCGGCTGCCATGTTGTCGGGATGAAGGGTACGGCCGGTGCCGCCGCCGGAAGCAACGGAGAAGTACTTTTTACCCTTCTCAACACATTCCTTCTTGTAGGTTCCTGCTACCGGATGCTGGAAACGAGTGGGGTTGGTGGAGTTTCCGGTGATGGAAACGTCAACGCCTTCCTTCCACATGATGGCAACGCCCTCGGTTACATCGTTGGCGCCGTAGCAGTTCACCTTAGCACGCAGGCCGTCGGAGTAGGACTTTCTCCACAGCTCCTTTACCTCGCCGGTGTAGTAATCCATCTCAGTCTCTACATATGTAAATCCATTGATCCGGGAAATGATCTGAGCGGCATCCTTGCCCAGTCCGTTTAAGATTACGCGGAGGGGTTTCTGACGAACCTTGTTTGCCTTTTCAGCGATTCCGATTGCGCCCTCAGCGGCGGCAAAGGACTCGTGTCCGGCCAGGAAGCAGAAGCAGTCGGTCTCTTCCTCCAGCAGCATCTTGCCCAGGTTTCCATGGCCCAGACCAACCTTACGCTGATCGGCTACGGAGCCGGGGATACAGAAAGCCTGAAGTCCCTCGCCGATGGCAGCAGCAGCGTCAGCAGCTCTGCGGCATCCCTTCTTGATGGCGATAGCGGCGCCTACGGTGTAGGCCCAGCAGGCATTCTCAAAGCAGATAGGCTGGATCTTCTTTACCTGTGCGTATACGTCCAGACCTGCATCCTTTGTAATCTTCTCAGCTTCCTCGATTGAAGCAATTCCATAGCTGTTCAATACGGAATTGATCTTGTCAATTCTTCTCTCATATGATTCAAATAATGCCATCTTTCTTATCCTCCTATTTGGTGTTCATCACTCTTTGCGCGGATCAATGATCTTAACGGCGTCGTCAACGCGGCCGTACTGGCCTTTTGCCTTCTCCCAAGCGGTGTTGGGATCATCGCCCTTCTTGATGAAATCCGTCATCTTGCCAAGGCTTACATACTGATAACCGATGATCTGGTCGTCTGCATCCAGCGCGATGCCGGTTACGTAGCCTTCGGCCATCTCCAAATAGCGGGGACCCTTCTTTAAGGTGCCGTACATGGTTCCAACCTGGGAACGCAGTCCCTTTCCAAGATCCTCAAGGCCTGCTCCAACAGGAAGTCCTTCCTCGGAAAATGCGCTCTGGGTTCTGCCGTAAGCGATCTGTAAGAACAGCTCTCTCATAGCGGTATTGATGGCATCACAGACAAGGTCGGTGTTTAATGCCTCTAAAACCGTCAGTCCGGGCAGGATCTCAGAAGCCATAGCGGCGGAGTGGGTCATGCCGGAACATCCGATGGTCTCAACCAGAGCCTCCTGGATGATACCTTCTTTTACATTTAAGGTCAGCTTACAGGCACCCTGCTGAGGAGCGCACCAGCCTACACCGTGAGTCAGACCGGAGATGTCTTTCACTTCTTTGGATTTTACCCATTTTGCTTCCTCGGGGATTGGAGCCGCGCCATGATGAACGCCCTGTGCAACTGTGCACATTTCTTCTACTTCCTGTGAATAAATCATGTGTTAAAACTCCTTTCAATATTGGATTGTAAGTAGAGGTATGGATTGTTAAATTTATCACACCATACTTATCTACATTGTCGCACAAAAAGCGTCATTTTACAAGTAAATTTTTCATACTTCGGAGACTGGCGAGACCGGTGGAGGCTAAGGGAGGCATTTTTCATTGCCCCCATGCCGTTTTTCTTTGACATATTCTTTACATTACGGTATGATTGAGAAGGAAAGGAGGAGAAGTATGAACAAGCCTTTAAAAGAATACGAAAGACGTGCGGAGAGCAATGGCTATATGCTCTGCATTTTGATTTTCTGCGAACTGTTTATGTCCTTTTCTTTTTTGGGCTATATCCATATCGAGCCCATTTCCATTACCTTTGTCTATATTCCGGTGATGCTGGCCGGCTGTCTTTTGGGACCAAAAGAGGCGACGATTCTCGGAGCGGTCTTTGGTCTGGCGTCCATGTGGAAGGCAACTGCGTTTTATGTAAGTCCCGGAGACGCTCTCTTTTCTCCGGTTATGAGCGGTAAACCAGTGGAAAGCCTCCTTTTAAGCATAGGCTCCAGAACCTTGTTTGGACTGGTGATGGGCCTCCTTTATCAGCGGGCAAGGAATGCAAAACATGATATATTGGGGATTTTGCTTGTAACTTCTCTGGGAAGGACCGTTCACGCAGTTCTGGTTTACGGCTTCATGGAAATGCTGTTTCCGGAAGCGGGCTTTCGAATATCCAATGTGGCGGAAGATTTTCTGCGCTGGGATTACCCGGCCTTCCTTCTGATGGCGGATGGATTGGTATGCCTTTGTTACAGGATTAACCGCAGCAATGAGGCCAGAAGGTTCTGGCAGCGGGTCCGCGAGGTGGACCGAATGAACGTTACGGTTGACTATACAAGGAAACGGACGGTTTTGATGGTGGGATTGGCATGTCTGGCCTCCATTAGTGTGGCGCTGTATTTTGTTAATCGGATTGAAACTGTGATGGTGTGGCATGGGCTGCAGGTACCGTTGCGATTTTCCTATGATTTGTTTCATTTACAGATCCAGCTTCTGCTGGGGACGGTTTCACTGGCTGCCTTGGTGTCGCTGACCGTGATTCTGCATTTGAAAAAATTCAGCTACCTTTATTATGAAGCCAGACTGGACGGCCTGACTGGTCTTATGCGAAGAAAGGAATTCTTTCAGGCAGCGAAAGAGCGGATGGAAAAGACAGAGACCGTTCCAGGGGAGGAAACGGGATTCGTTATTATTCTGGATGTGGATTCCTTTAAAGAGATAAATGACCGTTTTGGTCATCCGACGGGAGACCGTGTTTTGAAAGAAACAGGGCAGCATTTAAAAGATGTGTTTGATGATAAGGGAATTGTAGGGCGTCTGGGAGGAGACGAGTTTGTAGTTTTGGTCTGCTGCCCGATGACCCGAAATGAGATGGAAAACCTTCTGAAACAATTCCGACGGGAGATTAGCCGGATTCGGATTCCGAAGGGAACTGTGACCTGCAGCATCGGAGTAACGCCCGTAAAAGAAGGCCTTACCATAGAGGAGCTTTACCGCAGTGCGGACCAGCTCCTCTATGAGGCTAAGAAAAAGGGGAAAAATCAATTTGCATTCGGTTATCGCTTGAAAACGTGAATTAGTCTGCCAGCTCCTCTTCAGTTACCAGTCCGTGTTCCAGGAGGAATTCCCGGCCTACCTGGGCGCGGTCCTCTCCAAGTTCTACCACCCGGTAATTCATGGCCTGCATGGTGTCATCGTTGATGTAATTATCCAGACAGGAGAGAATTTCCGCGATTTCCGGATGTTTTTCCAGAGTCTCGCCATTTACGATCGGAAGCATATAGTAGGGCGGGAAGAACTGTTTGTCGTCCTCCAGAAGGACCAGGTCATATTTCTGCAGCAGGCCGTCAGTTGAGAAGGCGGTGATGACGTCTACTTCTCCGGAGGTAATGGCAGTGTACATCAGGGTTCCGGAGAAGTTGTGGGTGGATTTAAACTTCAGGCCGTACATGGCTTCAATGCCGGGAAGTCCGTCCTCCCGAACCGCGAATTCCGGCGAGCAGCCCAGACGCAGCTGACCGGCCACGCTGACCAGATCGGATACCTTTTCCAGACCGTACTGTTCTGCGGTTTCCCTGGTAACGGCCAGTACATAGGTGTTGTTGAATCCGAAGCTGTTTAAGGTTTCAATCCCGTAGTTTTCCTTCAGGCCGGCTTTAACCTCCTCGTATACCTCTTCCGGAGTGCTTCCGGGAACGGGAGACTGACCGAATACGGTGGTGTAAACCGTTCCCGTATATTCCGGATAAAGGTCGATTTCTCCGCTGTCCAGGGCGTCAAAGGCGATCATGGTGCCGCCCAGGGACATTTTCCGTTCTACCTTCAAATCTGTTTTGGCCTCGATCAAATCAGCCAGCATACTTCCGATGATTACACTTTCGCAGCCCTCTTTTGAACCGATACGAATATCGGGAATGGAGGAAAAATGCTGATAGGCCATAAGAACCAGGGCGACTCCGATCAGCCCGCCGGCGCTGGCCAGGGTCATCTTCCGATGGCGGCGTTCCTGCACTTCACGTTCCGGCGTCAGCTGGGAAGCGGAAAGCCGAAGGGCGATGGGAGTTACTGCCCGTTCCACACGCGCCATGACAAAATCCATTAAAAGAGCCAGAACACAGGCTGGAATAGCTCCGGCCAGAATCATACTGGAGTTATCTGTCTGGATTCCGCTGATTACAAGAGTACCCAGGCCGCCGGCGCCGATGTAAGCGGCAATGGTCATCAGTCCCACGGCGGAAACGCTGGAGATGCGGATTCCGGCCATAATTACAGGCAGGGCCAGAGGAAGCTTTACCTTAAACAGGATTTGCCGGCGGGTCATGCCGATGCCTCGGGCTGCCTCAATAGCGTCGGCGCTGATGTTCTGCAGGCCGGCACAGGTATTTTTTAAAATGGGCAGAAGGGAGTAGAGTACCACCATAAAGACGGCGGTATTTGCGCCGATGCCCATATAGGGGACCAGAAAACCCAGAATGGCCAGGCTGGGAATGGCCTGAATTACATTGGCGACGCCTAAAACCGGCTTCTGAACCTTTATTTTATCGGAAATAAAAATTCCAAGGGGGATGCCGATGACAATAGCGGCAGCCACAGAGAGAATGGAAAGCCGGATATGGCTTACAAGCAGACTTCCTACATAGGCGTACTGCTGGGAGAGATAGTTCATCAGACCGCTCATGCTTCCACCTCCTCTAACTGATCGATCATTTCAGAATCCAGAAATTGATTGGAGAGGGCGGTTACCAAACTGGAGTTGGTTACCAGACCCCGCAAAACCTCATCCCGGTCTACGACCGGAATAGAGGAGATATCGTGGGTGCGGACCATTTGAAGAAGTTCCACGATAGAAGTTTCCGGGCGGGCCGTGATGGCCGGCGTTTTCATCACCTGTTCCACCGGACCCTCACGGTCCTCGGCTCTGAGGATCCAGGCTGCCTTTACGATGCCCAGCAGGCGGCCGTAGGAATCCACCACCATCAAACTGTTGACCTTCTGCAGACGCATCTTCTCAATGCACTTGAACATGGGGATGTCCGGTTCTGTGGTTACCGGAGAAGTAATCATAATGTCGTCAGCTCTTATGTATTCCGGACTGGACCAGATCCGGTTTTTTCCTACGAATTCACTGACAAAACCGTGTGCCGGGTTCTTCAGAATTGCCTCCGGCTTGTCATACTGGAGGATATGGCCCTGATACATGATGCAGATTCGGTCCGCGATTTTCACAGCTTCATCCATGTCGTGAGTAACGAAAACGATGGTTTTTTTCATCCGGCTCTGGAGACTGACCAGGGCATCCTGCAGCCCGGCTCTGGTGATAGGATCCAGGGCGGAGAAGGGTTCGTCCATGAGAATAATGTCCGGATCCGTAGCGAAGGCTCTGGCCACGCCTACTCTCTGCAGCTGACCGCCGGAAAGCTGAATAGGGTAGCGGTCCAGATACTGCGCTGGGTCCAGGTCCACCATTTCCATCAGTTTTAAGGTTCTTTGATTGATTTCCTCAATGGGACGTTTTTCCAGACGGGGGATGACTTCAATGTTCTGCCGCACCGTCATATGGGGAAAAAGGCCTGTCTGCTGGATGACGTATCCCATGGAGCGCCGCAGGGCAATCGGATCCTTTTCCAGAATATTTTCCCCGTTAATAAGGATCTCACCGGAAGTGGGGGTGATGAGACGGTTGATCATCTTCAGAGTTGTGGTTTTTCCGCAGCCGGAAGGACCGATTAAAACTACGATTTCACCATCGTAAATGGTGAGGTTGATTTCCTGAAGCACCTGATTGCTCTTGTAGGATTTGGAAACATTGCGAAATTCGATCATAGGCAGGATACCTCCTTATAAAATATTGTCAGCAGGCCAAATGGAAAAAACGGCCGAAAACTGGATCGGGATTTCAAAACTCCCGCCGGGTCCGCAGAATATCAGAAAATAGATCAAAGAACACAGATCTTTTGATTACTATATCAGTTTACGTAAAAAAATGCAAGAAAATTCCACCAATAATTGCCAAAAAAGAAAATTTTGTGAAATTTCACAATACACAATTCTTCAGGATGTCCGCTGCATTTTGTCCGTCCTCTGACCGGTCAAGAAGATGAGCGGTCCCGGACAGTTACAATTGACGAAAGATCGGATATACGATATGATAGATTGAGGATTGACATGATACCTTTTGGAACTTGTATCATATTTTGAAAAATAAGGGGGAGGATGCATGAAATTTGTGGCCCGAGTTGTGAAGAAAGAGCCATTAACCCGTAACGACAAATTTATTCTTTTATCTATGATTCCCATTTATTTTATTGTGGTGGGGATGGTGCTCCAGCCTATTGATGAAATCATTGTGGGAATCGGCCATATTTTTGAAGAGCCGGATTTTCTGATTACGGATTATTTTGTAATCGGCGGCTTTGGAGCCGCATTCCTTAACGCAGGCGCAATCACTTTAATGAGTATCGGCATTCTTTACGCCTTGGGAAAAGAAGTCAGCGGTCACACGATCACATCGATTTGTCTTATGTTCGGATTTTCCCTCTTTGGAAAAAATCTCCTGAATATCTGGACCATTCTGTTTGGCGTATTTCTATATGCCAAATACCATAAAACATCCTTGTCACGATATATTTATGTCGGTTATTACGGCACCAGTCTGTCTCCGATTATTACCCAGGTAATGCAGATTGAACCCATGCCCCCGGCAGGCCGTTTCCTTCTCTGCCTGTTGATGGGAACGGTCATCGGTTTTGTTCTGCCGCCGCTGGCAACCCATGTCCATTACGCTCATCAGGGATATTCCCTGTACAACGTCGGTTTCGCCTCCGGCATTATTGCAACGGTCATTGTTTCCGTCTTTAAATCCTTTGGCTTTGAAACCCAGTCCCGCCTGATCTGGTCTACGGGAAATAATCTCCTCTTCATGGGAGTCCTGATTACCCTTTTCGGAGGGATGATTCTGCTGGGAATGATAAGAGATGGGAAAAAAATCTTCTCCTTTTACTGGAAACTGCTGAAATCCTACGGTATTTCCGGAACAGACTATCTGAAAGAGATGGGCGGAGCCGTTACAGCCTTCAATATGGGAATCAACGGAATATTTGCAACGCTCTTTGTGGTGGCAGTCGCGGGGGATTTAAACGGTCCTACGATTGGAAGTATCTTTACCATTGTGGGCTTCAGCGCTACGGGAAAGCACCTGCGCAATATTACCCCAATTATGGTGGGAGTGGTTATTGGAAGTCTGACGAAGGAGTGGGATATTTATCAGCCGTCTCCCATTCTGGCCCTTCTTTTATCCACAACCCTGGCACCCATTGCCGGAGAATTTGGGGTGATTGCAGGGCTGATTGCCGGATACCTTCATTCCTCAGTAGCCCTCAACGTAGGAATCGTCTATGGAGGAATGAATTTGTACAATAATGGATTCGCCGGAGGAATTGTGGCGATTTTTATGGTGCCTGTGCTGCAGTCCGTCCGGGACCGGATTGCCAGAGCGCGGGGAGGAATCTCTTTGTAGCATCAGCGGGAGGGATTGGTTTATCTGTGAATTGACTGCAAATAATCTGCCTATAAACGGAGGAGTGGCCGTCAGGTTTTCACCTGGCGGCCATTTGTGAGAAAAAGTTGTATGAAAAGCATTAGCTTTATACGTTTTTTAATTTAACCCCTACTTGTGATGATTTTATGGTGGAAATGTGAAAAAAATGTGAAGAACCTGAGAAGATTTGGACTCAGGACTCTTTTGCCATCAGCGTCATAATCATCTTCAGCTCTCTGGCCGGAAACTGTCCGGGGGCAGAGGTCTTGCGGGCGCTTCCGAAGGTAACGGAAGAGCCGAAGGTTTGACCGCAGAGACGGCTGACAGAGCCTAAACGTCCCATGGACATGGCAATTACAGGGATATTGTCCGGGTTTTTGGAAAATTCCCTGGACGCGTCAAGCAGGTTCAGCACATCCTCCGGGGTTTCCGGCATCGCCGCCACTTTCGCGATATCCGCCCCGGCATCGCTCATCATCTGGAAACGGCGCAGAATTTCCGACTTCGGGGGAGTATGCTGGAAATCGTGGCTTGACACGATCGTTTTAATTCCCTTAACGTTAGCCGTTGCAGTCAGCTCTTTTAGGGAATCCTTCAGGGTGAAAAGCTCCAGGTCTGCCAGATCTGCCAGGCCATCGGAGAGAATCTCATGGAGCAGATCCAGATACTGATTTTCGGAAGCTTCCCGGGCGCCGCCCTCCTCTTTGGTACGGAAAGTGCAGAGAATGGGGAAATTTCCGAGGATTTCCCTCAAATCAGTCAGAATCTGGCGGGTTCCGTTGGCAAAAATATCCTTATACCAATCGCACCTCCATTCTACCAAATCAAAAGGGAGGGAAAGAATCTCCCGGGCTTCTTCCAATATTTCTTCACGCGTTGCTGCCACAATGGGGATACAGATTTTAGGAATCCCCTGACCGATTGTCAGATTTCTTACGGTTACAGTACCCATTAATGAAAATGCTCCTTTCCAACGCCCGACAGAGGGGCGCATCGTATCTACATGATACTATAATCGAAAAAAGCGCTGCTGTCAAAACAGATTACCGTTTGAATCATATTGTCTCTGTAGGAAAATGGTCTTGCACATCCACTTGGCCTGGGGTACAATAAATACATTGAATAAAGAGAGCCCCATGAGGAGCGCAACGAAGGAGGACCACACTGTGAAATGCCCATACTGCAATGCGGCGGATACGAAAGTTATTGATTCAAGGCCGGCGGACGACAACTGCTCTATCCGAAGAAGACGCCAGTGCGAGAGCTGCGGAAAACGCTTTACTACCTATGAAAAGCTGGAAACCATGCCTTTAATGGTGATAAAAAAAGATAATTCCAGGGAGGTCTATGACCGCTCAAAAATCGAGGCGGGCATCCTTCATTCCTGCCATAAACGTCCGGTATCCACCCAGCAGATCAACGCGCTGATTGATGAGATAGAAAACCGAATTTTTAATATGGAAGAGAAGGAAATTCCCACATCCTTGATTGGAGAACTGGTGATGGAAAAACTAAAGGGGCTGGACGAGGTGGCCTACGTCCGCTTTGCTTCCGTTTACCGGGAATTCAAGGATGTGAACACCTTTATGGAGGAACTGAGAAAGCTGTTGAATCAATGACGAAACCCAGGAGAATGACATCATGATATTAGAGCGGTTTTATCCATGGGAGCGGAGAAATTCCGCGTATAAGATACCCTATGGACAATACTGGAAGGAAGGATACCGGGGCGTGATTTTTGATATAGATAATACCCTGGTTCCTCACGGAGTACCGGCGGATGAACGGGCCATAGAGCTTTTTGAAAGGCTCCACAAGATGGGCTTTTCCACCTGCCTTCTTTCCAACAACAAGGAACCACGAGTGAAATCTTTTGCCCTTCAGGTGGACAGCCCTTATCTTTACCAGGGCAAAAAACCGTCGCCCAAGGGATATCAGAGGGCTATGGAGAAGATGGGGACAAAAGCGGAGAACACCCTTTTTGTAGGTGATCAGCTTTTTACTGACATCTATGGGGCGAATCGGGCGGGAATCCGCAGTATTTTGGTAAGCCCGATCCATCCCAGGGAGGAGATTCAGATTGTACTGAAGCGCTTTCTGGAACGGCCGGTTCTCTGGGCTTATGAACGCAGCAGCAGAAACGGGTTGAAAAAACCGGAAAAAAGGGCTTGAAAATGCCTATCCGATAGTATAAAATAAAAAAGATTAGACACATTGAACGAATTGAGGAGGAAAATCTTAAGATGATATCAGCAGGAGATTTTAGAAACGGCATTACCTTGGAAATTGACGGACAGGTTGTGCAGATTGTCGAGTTCCAGCATGTTAAGCCGGGTAAGGGAGCGGCGTTCGTTCGCACCAAGCTGAAAAATGTAATCAACGGAGGCGTAGTAGAGCGTACCTTCCGTCCCACCGAGAAGTTCCCGGCAGCCAGAATCGACCGGGTGGACATGCAGTACCTGTATGCTGATTCCGATCTGTACTATTTTATGAATCAGGAGACTTATGATCAGGTTGCTTTAAATAAGGACATTATCGGCGATGCATTAAAGTTTGTGAAGGAGAACGAGGTATGTAAGGTCTGCTCCTACAATGGCAATGTGTTTTCCGTAGAGCCCCCGCTGTTTGTAGAGCTGGAGGTAACCGATACGGAGCCCGGATTTAAGGGTGATACGGCAACCGGCGCCAGCAAGCCTGCTACGGTAGAGACAGGCGCTGTTGTTTCTGTTCCGCTGTTTGTAGAGCAGGGCGATAAGATCAAGATTGATACCAGAACCGGCGAGTATCTGTCCAGAGTGTAAGATTTCATTCGGTTCAAAAAGGGTTTGAGCCGCTCCGGTTGAAAACTGCCGGAGCGGTTTTTTTGTACTATGGTTGCAACTGTTCAGAAAAGGAGATATAAACGTGAAAAAGCTGCTTGATTTAATGGAAGGCGAGATAAAGAAAGCCTTTGAAGAGGCAGGTTTCGACCCTGCCTATGCTAAGGTAGTACTGTCCAACCGTCCGGATCTGTGCGAATATCAGTGCAACGGCGCCATGGCGGCGGCGAAGGCTTATAAAAAGAAGCCCATCGATATTGCAGATCAGGTGGTGGGAATTCTTCAGGAAAGAAGCGGGATGTTCTCTCAGATTCAGGCGGTGATGCCGGGATTTATTAATTTGAAGCTGTCAGAGGAATTCCTGGCGCGCTATATGGGAGAAATGTCTGCCGCCCCGAAGCTTGGAGTGGAGGAGCCGGAGAAAAAAGAAACCATCATTGTGGACTACGGCGGGGCCAATGTGGCCAAGCCTCTTCATGTGGGACACCTGCGCTCTGCGGTAATTGGCGAGAGCGTAAAGCGTCTGGGAAAATTCCTGGGACACCATATGATCGGCGACGTTCATCTGGGCGACTGGGGACTTCAGATGGGGCTGATTATCGAGGAGCTGCGGGACAGGAAGCCGGATTTGCCCTATTTTGATTCTTCTTTCCAGGGACCATATCCTCAGGAGGCTCCTTTTACCATCAGCGAGCTGGAGGAGATTTATCCGGCGGCCAGCGCCAAATCTAAAACCGATGAGGTATTTAAAGAGAGGGCCCATGAGGCGACTTTGCGCCTCCAGCAGGGGTATGCGCCTTACCGGGCTATTTGGAAACACATTATACAGGTTTCTGTCACGGACTTAAGGAAGAATTATCATAGCCTGAATGTGGATTTCGACCTGTGGAAGGGAGAAAGCGACGCGGATCCTTATATTCCGAAACTGATTGAGATCCTGGAAAGTAAGGGAATGCTAAAAGAAAGCCAGGGAGCGTTGGTGGTGGAAGTGGCCAGAGATACGGATACCAAAGAGATTCCGCCTTGTCTGATCCGTAAATCCGATGGAGCTGCTCTTTATGCTACTTCCGATCTGGGAACCATCATTGAACGGGAAGAGGATTTCCATCCGGACCGGTATATCTATGTTGTGGACAAGCGCCAGGAGATGCATTTTATTCAGGTATTCCGCGTAGCCAAGATGGCTGGAATTGTAAAGGAAGAAACACCTATGGTGTTTTTAGGATTCGGCACCATGAACGGCAAGGATGGAAAACCCTTTAAAACCAGGGACGGCGGCGTTATGCGTCTGGAGAAGCTCATCGGTGAAATCGATGAGGCGGTTTACGGAAGAATCATGGAGAACCGTACAGTGGACAGTGAAGAAGCTATGGAAACGGCGAAAATTGTGGGGCTGGCTGCTTTAAAATACGGGGATCTGTCCAATCAGGCGGCCAAGGACTATGTCTTCGATGTGGACCGTTTTATTTCCTTTGAAGGCAACACAGGACCTTATATTCTTTATACGATTGTGCGGATCAAATCCATTCTGAATAAATACCAGGATCAGGGAGGAGAGCCGAAACAGGGAAAGATTCTGCCTGCGGCCGCGCCGGGAGAGAAGGATCTGATGCTGCGGATTGCCAGATTTTCCGAGGTGATGGTGAATTCCTTTGAAGAAATGGCTCCTCACAAGATTTGTCAGTATATTTACGAACTGGCCAACAGCTTTAACAGTTTTTACCACGATACCAAAATTTTGTCTGAGGAAGATGAGGAAAGAAAGAAAAGCTACATTGCTTTGATTTCTCTGGCAAAGCAGGTTCTGGAAACATGCATCCAGGTGCTGGGATTTGAGGCTCCGGACCGTATGTAAGGATTTACAGGAATCCCGGCTGCCCGGAGCAGTCCGGGCGGTTCGGGGAAAGCGTGGGGGAATATGAAAATTATAGAAATGCATACCGACCGCTTTTGGAAGGGAGAGGCGGGAATCCGCGGGCTGGTGGAAGATAAAGGCCATACCTGGCGGGTGAATCTGCAGGTGAAGGAGGGCCGTATTCGCGACTATTCCTGCACCTGCCCGGAGGGCAATTCCTATAAGGGCGTTTGCGCCCATGGGGAAGCCCTTTTTGCGTATTATGAAACCTGCGTAAAGCAGCAGGAGCAGCCTCCGGTGCAGACCTCCCCGGAAGTCTGGTCTATGATCCGTCAATATACCAATGGACAGGTGGCGGGGCTGATGGCAGGGGAGGAACAGGGACAGGTAGGATTGGTTCCGGAGATGATTCTCGCCGGAAGAGACACCTTAAAAATATCTTGGCAGGTGGAAGGAGAAAAGTGCCTGAAGATCCGGGATCTGTCTGCATTCTGCGACAATGTCCGTCATGAACGTTATGGAGAGTACGGGAAAACCATGGGGTTTTATCACAGCCCCCTTTGCTTTCGGGAGGACAGCAGAGAGCTGCTTCGCTTCCTTCTGGAATTTGTGGATGAGGAGAATCACAGCGGAGAACTTGTCCTGAAAGCCCCTTTGAGAGACCGCTTTTTTGGCCTGGTTCAGGGAAGAACCCTGAAACTGTGGGCATGGAATCAAGGGTGGAATCTTTCTGTTGTGAATCAGGATCCAAAGCTTAAGATTCTGGTACGCCGCTGCGGCCGGGATGGGATCGAGGTCTTGTTTCAGGGCTTTCTTGCGGAAGAGGAAGAAGAGACCGCGGCCCGCGCCATCCTCCCGGGTGAGGAGCAGTTATACCTGATTTGCGAGGACCGGCTGATTTGCTGTTCCAGGCAGTTCCGCCGCGTAGCGGGTCCTTTTTTAAAGGCCATGGGTCCGAGCCGCAAAGTGACGGCTTCCGGAAGGGATCTTCCCCTTTTTTATACCAGGGTGCTAAAGCCGCTGGAAGGGGCGGCTAAAATGATCCGGGAGGATGTGCGCCTGGAGGATTATGAGCCGGATCCGCTTCAGGCTGTATTTCGCTTTGACAGCCCTGGAAAAAATCAGGTGGTGATGGAGCCGATCCTTTCCTATGGGGATTTTCATTTCCACCCGGTAGAAGATGAAAATCTGCCTAGGGCCTTGTGCAGGGATGTGCCCGGGGAGTTTCGAATCAGCCGTTTGATCAGCCGGTATTTTCGCTATAAATCCCAGGACGGTCTTCGGGTAATTCTCCGGGACGACGAGGAAGCTCTTTATGAACTTCTGAGAGAGGGAATGGCCCAGTTTGGCCGTTTGGGACAGGTGGAGGTCTCAGAGAGGATGAAGGAACTGAAGGTGCTTCATCCGCCCATCCCATCGATTCAGATGGGGTATGAACATGGATGGCTGGATCTGAAAGTTGATACCGAGGGGCTCTCTTTATCGGAACTGGAAGGAGTCTTTGCAGCCTATGAGAGCAGGAAGAAATATTACCGCCTGAAAAGCGGGGAATTTTTAGCTTTAGGGGAAGATGGGCTGAAAGTGGTGTCTGAATTAGTGCGGGATCTGGGCATCACGAAAAAGGAGCTTCGCCAGGGTCAGATTCATCTGCCGGCCTACCGCAGCCTTTATCTGGACAGCGTCCTTAGAAAAAATGGGGAGATCCGCTGCATCCGTGACCGGAATTTCCGGCAGCTTCTTCTGAATTTGGATGAAGGGGAGCGGGAATGGGAGGTTCAGGAGGAGCTGAAGCCGGTATTAAGAGACTACCAGAAGGAAGGGTTTGCCTGGCTGAAGACTTTGGACCAGAATGGATTCGGAGGAATTCTGGCAGATGATATGGGCCTGGGAAAAACAATTCAGATCATTGCCCTTTTGGCAGACACCTACAGGGGAGAGGAGAAAGAAAAAGCGGGACACACATTGATTATCTGCCCGGCATCTTTGGTATATAACTGGGAGCAGGAAATTCTCCGCTTTGCCCCGGATTTAAAACCTGTGCTGATTTTGGGAAATGGCTCGGCAAGGAAGGAACTTTTGGAAAAGCTTCCGGATAAGGGGAGGATTTTGATTACCTCTTACGAACTGTTCCGCCGGGATGGGGCCAGGTATGGGAAAATGAATTTCCGCTATCAGATTGTGGATGAGGCTCAGTATATTAAGAACGCAGCGACTCAGAGCGCCAGAGCAGTGAAAGGTGTGGCTGCCAGAACCAGATTCGCCCTGACAGGAACGCCGGTGGAAAATCGGCTGGAGGAACTGTGGAGCATATTTGATTTTCTTATGCCCGGCTTTCTGTTTACCGGAAGAAAATTTCATCAGGACTATGAGATCCCCATTCACCGGGGGGAACAGGAGGTTCTGGAGCGTTTAAGGGCAATGACGGCTCCTTTTATCTTGAGACGGCTGAAAACGGATGTGCTGAGGGAACTGCCCCCCAAGGTGGAACAGGTGATTTATACCGGTTTGGAGGGAGAACAGAAAAAGCTCTATACTGCCTGGGCAAAGCGCTTGAAGGACCGGCTTGGAAATGGAGAGGGAGAGTTGGGGGAGGAACGGTTTGGAATTCTGGCAGACCTGCTGCGGCTGCGTCAGATCTGCTGCGATCCAAGGCTGGGATTCGAGAATTACGATGGGCCTTCGGCAAAGCTGGAAACCTGTATTCATCTGGTTCGTCAGGGAATAGAGGGAGGTCACAGAATTCTGCTGTTTTCTCAGTTTACATCTATGCTGGAACTGATTGAAAAGCGATTCTGTCAGGAGAAAATCGCTTATTTGAAACTGACCGGGGAGACCTCCAAAGAAGAGAGGGCCAAGCTGGTGCGCCGGTTTTCAGAAGGAACGGAGCCGGTGTTTCTTATATCGCTGAAAGCCGGAGGAACGGGACTTAATCTTACAGCCGCAGATTTGGTGATTCATTATGACCCCTGGTGGAACGTGGCGGCGCAGAATCAGGCAACAGACCGGACGCATCGAATCGGGCAGGAACGCCAGGTTACCGTATATCAACTGATTGCCAAGGATACGGTAGAGGAAAATATGCTGACTCTTCAGCAGTCCAAGGAAAAACTGGCCAGGGAAGTGATTTCCGCCTATGACGGTGAGAACAGACTGAGCCGCAAAATGTTGCTGAGCCTTCTGGAAGCCCGGGAAGAATCATAGTTGTTTCGATAAAAAGCAGCGGTCAGATCCCTCTGGAATTGTACGCGAAAAAGTACAATTTCACACAAATTAGCAAAAATTTAACAATGCAGATAAAAATATAACGAAAGAAAAATCAATTGTATACCTTTTTAAATTGTGCTATACTAAAAGATACGAAACAGACAGAATGCTGTTTGAAATTACAAGAAAGAAAGAAGGTTAAAAACCATGGGTTTGGCGACTTTTAAAGGCGGCGTCCACCCTTACGAGGGTAAGGAACTGGCCGAAAACAAACCGGTGCAGGTGTTGGAGCCTAAGGGAAACCTGGTTTATCCGATGTCCCAGCACATTGGAGCTCCGGCAAAGCCGCTGGTTTCAGTGGGCGACCATATCCTGGCGGGTCAGAAGATTGGCGAAGCAGTGGGATTTATCTCCGCCAATGTGATCTCCTCTGTATCAGGCGTGGTAAAGGCCATCGAGCCCCGGAGAGTGGCGGGCGGAGGTATGTCTCTCTCAGTCATTGTGGAAAATGACGGCCAGTATGAAACCGTGGATGGAGTGGGCGAGGAGCGGGATTACCAGACGCTGTCCAAGGACGAGATCCGTTCGATCGTCAAGGAAGCAGGAATCGTAGGTATGGGCGGCGCAGGCTTTCCGACCCACGTAAAGCTGACTCCGAAAGATGATAAGGCGATTGACTACATACTGGTGAATGGTGCGGAGTGCGAGCCTTATATTACCGCCGACTACCGTTTGATGATGGAGAATCCGGAGGCAATTGTAGGCGGGCTGAAGGTGATTCTGCAGCTGTTTGAGAACGCCAAAGGCGTTATCGCTGTTGAGAACAACAAGCCGGAAGCTATTAAAAAGTTGGAAGCCCTTGTGGCAGGAGAGCCCCGAATCAGCGTGGCTGCCCTGCTGACTAAGTACCCTCAGGGAGGCGAGCGTTCTCTGATCTACGCAGTGACGGGACGCAAGGTCAATTCATCCATGCTTCCCGCGGATGTAGGCTGTATCGTGGACAATGTGGATACGGTACGGGCTATTTACGAGGCGGTCTGTCAGTCCGCCCCTCTGATGGAGCGGATTGTAACGGTGTCCGGAGATGCGGTGGCAGAGCCAGGAAACTTCCGGGTGAAGCTGGGAACGAACTGCCAGGAGCTGATTGAAGCGGCCGGCGGCTTTAAGGGTGAGCCTGAGAAGGTTATTTCCGGAGGCCCCATGATGGGACAGGCCATGTTCAGCCTGGATGTACCGGTGGCTAAGACTTCTTCCGCCCTGACCTGTTTCACCAAGGATCAGGTGACGGCTATGGAGCCTACCCCCTGTATCCGCTGCGGACGCTGTGTAAGCGTATGTCCCAGCCATATTATTCCTGTGAAAATGATGAAAGCGGCCCTGAGAGATGACTGCGACGAGTTCGAACGTTTGAACGGAATGGAATGCATGGAGTGCGGAAGCTGTACCTATATCTGTCCGGCAAAGCGTCCTCTGACGCAGGCCTTTAAGGAAATGAGAAAGAAAGTTGCGGCCAACCGCAGGAAGAAAGGGTAGGAGGGACAAAGGTTATGAATAATTTATTACATGTATCCTCATCTCCCCATGTGAGGTGCAAAGATACCACTCAGAACTTGATGCTGGATGTGGTAATCGCCATGCTTCCTGCCGCGGCCTTCGGCGTGTACCGTTTCGGCGTCTACGCTTTGGTAGTGATACTGGCTACTGTGGCGGCCTGCGTGGCCAGTGAATATATCTGGCAGAAGCTGATGCACAAGCCCATTACCGTAAACGACTGCAGCGCAGTGGTGACCGGTATGATTCTGGCGCTCAATATGCCTCCGGAAATTCCGGTCTGGATTCCCATGCTGGGAGGCGTGTTCGCCATTATCGTGGTAAAGCAGCTTTACGGCGGTCTGGGACAGAACTTTATGAACCCGGCCCTGGCGGCAAGATGCTTTCTTCTGATTTCATTTGCGGGACTGATGAATGACTTCTCATCTGCGGCGATCGGCTTTGACAGCCTGACCGGAGCCACGCCTCTGGCCAGTATGAGAGCCGGAAGCGGAGCGGATTTAAGCGCCTTGTTTTTGGGATTGATTCCCGGAACCATCGGAGAGGTTTCCACCCTGGCCCTTCTCATCGGAGGCGTTTACATGATTGTAAAAAAGGTGATCAGCCCCAAGATTCCGCTGACGTACATCGGAACATTTGCGGTGTTTGTTTTCCTTTTTGGCGGCTTTGATATCTCCTATACTTTAAACCAGATCTGTGCAGGCGGTCTGGTATTCGGAGCCTTTTTTATGGCGACCGACTATGTGACCAGTCCCATTACCCCCAAAGGCCAGGTGGTTTACGGTGTGATTTTAGGACTGATTACGGGAGTTTTCCGTCTGTGGGGAGCTTCCCCGGAGGGAGTATCCTACGCAATCATTCTGAGCAACCTGTTTGTGCCTATGATTGAGCGGTTTACTCTTCCTAAGGCATTTGGAAAGGAGGGTAAGCAGTCATGAAAGGAATCGTAAAAGACGCGGTAATTTTATTTGTCATCACCCTGATTGCCGGCGTTTGTCTGGGAGCGGTTCATGAAATTACCCTGGAACCTATCGCCCAGGCACAGCTGGCTGCTAATACAGCTACTTACCAGGAGGTTTATCCGGATGCAGCTTCCTTTGCTGTCAATGAGGAGCTGACGGGGGCCATTGAAACCAGTGCCGAGGAGATCGCGGGCCAGGGATATGGCTCCGTAACCGTAGACAGTGTGCAGGAGGCCCTGGACGCTTCGGGCAGTGTCATCGGCTATCTGATTACCTCCACCTCTACAGAAGGCTACGGCGGTTCCATCCAGGTGGCAGTTGGAATTACCAACGAGGGATCCCTGACCGGCATCGGATTCTTAAGCATTTCCGAGACTGCCGGACTGGGAATGAACGCCCAGAACCCGGAATTTAAGGATCAGTACGCAGGAAAGACGGCCCAGGTATTTGAGGTGACAAAGACAGGCGCTACGGCGGACAATCAAATCAACGCCATCAGCGGCGCGACCGTTACCTCAAGAGCTGTGACCGGAGCTGTAAACGCAGCGGTTTATTTCTATCAGAACTGCATTGCACAGTAGGAGGTGGGATTGTGAACAAGTATATCGAACGTATTTATAACGGTGTCTGGAAAGAAAATCCCAGCTTTGTGCAGATGCTGGGACTCTGCCCCACCTTGGCAGTTACTACCTCGGCCATGAACGGTATCGGCATGGGACTGTCCACTACAGTAGTTTTGGTGGCGGCAAATATTGTAATTGCGGCTCTGAGGAATCTGATTCCCGACCGCGTCCGCCTGCCAGGCGAGATTGTGGTAGTGGCCTCCATGGTAACTGTGGTGGACATGCTGATGGAGGGCTTTACGCCAGACCTTTATAAGGCCCTGGGAATCTATATTCCCCTGATCGTTGTAAACTGTATCATTCTGGGACGGGCAGAGGCTTATGCTATGAAGAACGGCCCGCTGCTTTCCGCTTTTGACGGTATTGGCATGGGACTGGGCTTTACCATCGCCCTGGTGCTCATTGGCTCCTTCCGTGAGCTTTTGGGAACCGGCGCGGTCTTCGGAATCCAGATACTGCCGGACTCCTATGAGCCCATCACCATTTTCATTCTGGCGCCGGGAGCCTTCTTCGTGCTGGCTATGCTGACGGCTCTTCAGAATAAGCTGAAGATGCCCTGCGCCACTAACGGCTCAGTGAAGAAGAAAACGAAGCTTGGCTGCAGCGGCGACTGCCTACACTGCGCCGGCCATATGGAAAATCAGGCGGAACAGGAGGGGAAATAGTTAAATGAAAGATTTACTGATTATCGCCATCAGCTCCGCGCTGGTCAGCAACGTGGTATTAAGCCAGTTCCTGGGAATCTGTTCCTTCGTAGGTGTATCCAAAAAGGTGGAAACTGCGGCAGGAATGGGCGGAGCCGTTATCTTTGTTATTACGATCGCGTCGGTGGTTGCCAGCCTGATTTATGACTGGATTCTCCACCCGCTGAACCTGGATTATTTGAACACCATTGTGTTCATTCTGGTAATCGCGGCCCTGGTGCAGATTGTTGAGATGTTTTTAAAGAAGTGCATGGTTTCTCTGTATAATGCCCTGGGCGTGTACTTGCCCCTGATTACCACCAACTGCGCGGTTCTGGGCGTGGCCCTGACCAATGTGCAGGACGGCAATAATTTCTTTGAGAGCGTAATCAACGGCTTCGGAACCGCGGCGGGATACACCATCGCCATTGTTCTTCTGGCCGGAATCCGTGAGCAGATGGAAGGAAATGACATCCCATATAACTTCCAGGGTTCACCCATTGTACTGGTAACTGCCGGACTGATGGCAATCGCATTCTTCGGATTTTCCGGATTGCTGTAATAGAAGGAGGATACGAAAATGGATGTAATGGCTATTGTAATCGCTACGGCAGTGGTAGCTGTCATCGGCCTGATTGTGGGCTTGGGGTTGGGACTGTTCGGCGAGAAGTTTAAGGTAGAGGTAGATGAAAAGGAAATGGCAGTCCGGGAAGAACTGCCGGGAAACAACTGCGGCGGCTGCGGATATGCGGGCTGCGACGCTTTGGCTAAAGCCATCGCTGCCGGCGAGGCTCCGGTAAACGCATGTCCTGTGGGAGGAGCTCCTGTAGGAGAGAGAATTGCCGCGATTATGGGCGTTCAGGCTCAGGCCGGCGAGAAGAAGGTGGCATTTGTCAAGTGCAGCGGAACTTGCGACAAGGCTAAGGTGAAATACCAGTACGCCGGAATTCTGGACTGTGCCAAGGCTACCGTAGCGCCGGGCTCAAGTCCCAAGGCCTGTTCCGCAGGCTGCATGGGCTTCGGTTCCTGTGTGAAGGCCTGCGCCTTTGACGCCATCCATGTAGAGGATGGTGTGGCAGTAGTAGATCAGGAGAAGTGTGTGGCCTGCGGCAAGTGTGTGGCAGCCTGCCCCAATAAGTTGATCGAGCTTGTTCCCTACAAGGCAGAGCATCGGGTGCGCTGCAACTCCCATGAGAAGGGCAAGGCGGTGAAGGAGGTCTGCGTTGCCGGATGTATTGGATGTACCTTATGTACCAAGCAGTGTGAATTTGACGCGGTACATATGGAGAATAATCTGGCGGTCATCGACTACGAGAAGTGTACGAACTGCGGCAAGTGTGCGGCCAAGTGTCCGGTGAAGGTGATTTCTTAAGGACGGCTTCGGAGCCGGTAAGAATAAAAACGCCATGGGCGGTCGGGAAAGTGCTGACTGCCTGCGGCGTTTTTTTGCTGATTAAAATGGGAAAAATGGTTAAAAGTGGGGATTCAGGACAAAAATCGACAAAATAAGTCAGAGGAAAAAATGGCGGATTTTCGACGGAAAACCGCCATTTTAATTTACATAACATATTTCCGCAATTAAAAGTATGTAATAAATAGATTTTAAAATTAACAATAATGTAACAAAAATGTAAAATATCTATAGTCATAATACACAAAAATATTGGAAGAAAACACGATATAAAATACAAAAATCATAAATAAAACGAAATGATTTTTGGATGCTGGGAAAAATGTAACAAACATGTTAAATTGCCATTGACAGACGAGGCCGATCTCTCTATAATAACCGTTACATCCCCGGGAAAAAGTGCAAAAGTGGGGGATCATCCCATTTTTTTGCCAAAACGAATGTAGAAGCCTTATCGGGCTTTTAAAAGAAAAGAGGAGTATGTATGCGGACTATGCATTCATTTCTTCGCACACGATTCCTGTTTAAGCAGGTTCGAAAGGGCAGGATAGCCGCTCTTGCTGCGGGAACAGCAGCGGCAGTTGCTCTGGCCTTTCCTTCCATGGGCTTTGGAGGAAATGTCAGGGAAGCGGCAGCAGTTCGGACTGTGCAGAAGGTGCCGGAAAAGCCGGTGAAAACTGCTTCATCCAGGGCAGCAGGCACGGCCTTTCTGATGGCAGGCGAAGAAATCAGGTTTGTTACAGAAGCAAAAGTACAAATCGAACTTTTAAATCAGAACAGTACGGCAAAGATTTTCAGCGGACAGCTTTTGGCCCAGAGGATCCGTCAGCAGCAGGAAGAAGAGCGGCTGAAGCAGGAACGGGCCGAGGCGGCCAGGCAGGAGCGGCTGAGGCGGCAGCAGGAAGAAGAAAAACGCCGTCAGGAAGAACAGGCGAGGAAAGAAGCCGAGGAAGCAGCGCAAAAGGCCGAGGAAGAGAGACGGGCAGCCAGAAGGATTCCATGCAGCGAGGAGGACTATCAGGTCCTTTTACGAATTGTTCAGGCGGAAGCAGGCATTTGTGATGAAAAGGGGAAGATTCTGGTGGCAAATGTGATTATTAACCGGGTTCTTTCCGATGAGTTTCCGGACAGTGTCCGGGATGTGGTTTACGAACCCTCACAGTTTCAGCCGGTATCCACCGGTTCCATTAATTCCGTCCAGGTGACGGACGAAACCATCCGGTGCGTGGACCGGGCGCTGGCAGGAGAGGATTACTCTCAGGGGGCCTTGTATTTTATGAACCGGAGAGCATCCGGCAGCTCTGCCTCCTGGTTTGATCGTCATTTGAATTATCTTTTTGCTCATGACGGCCACGAATTTTTTAGATGACTGCCCCTTGAAACGGATTCTGTTTTCAGATAAAACTTAAAAAATCTTAAGACTTCTCGTTGACTTTTTAACAATATAATGAGATAATAGATTCAAGTTTCGGTTTAACAGGACATGCCAAAACTTTACACTACTTAATCTCAAGAGGAGGCAGAAAGATATGGAAACATATGGTCTGGAAAAGCTGGGTATCATCAGCCCGGCAGCGGTTTACCGTAATTTAACTCCGGCTCAGTTGACGGAGGCTGCTCTGCGCAGAAAAGAGGGAACTTTAAGCAACAAGGGAGCTCTGGTGGTTACTACAGGAAAGTACACCGGTCGTTCTCCGGAGGATAAATTTATTGTCGACACCCCCACCATTCATGATCAGATTGCATGGGGAAAAGTAAACCGTCCCATTGAGAAGGCAAAATTTGACGCGATCAAGTCCAAGATGGTGGCATATCTTCAGAATCGGGAGATTTTTATTTTCGACGGCATGGCAGGAGCAGATCCCGCCTGCACCAAGAAGTTTCGTATTGTAAATGAGCTGGCAAGCCAGAA
>ERZ1643247.1045-NODE-1045-length-28076-cov-11.431391_pt1 | contig 28076 bp, 26 predicted proteins | sample MGYA00579264_ERZ1643247 | MGnify/ENA primary metagenome ERZ1643247 (study PRJEB29033, sample SAMEA4952262) | chicken gut metagenome | biome: Broiler Chicken; feature: Gastrointestinal Tract; material: Caecum | place: Ireland | collected 2018 | study: Broiler... | reverse complement strand
CCTGATGGAAGCTGGCTTGAATCAGTCAAAGGTTAGTCTGGACTTGTCTTTTCAGTTCTGCTAAGATGGGAGATAAATCTGTGTGAGAATGCAGGCTGACAGAAGAAGGGAGATAGAAAGATGACAGATTTTCTTGTCAGACATTTTGTGAAAAATTATCAGGAAGTGGAGAATGCGGCAGTACGTACGGCTTATGGTGTGTTTGCCAGCATTGTGGGGATTCTCTGTAATACCTTTCTTTTTTTGGTAAAATTTGTGATTGGGCTTGTGCTGAACAGTGTGTCTGTCACTGCGGATGCTTTTAACAATTTATCAGACGCAGCATCCTCTGTGATCAGCTTTATCGGTGTCAAAATGGCCGGAAAACCAGCGGATAAAGAGCATCCCTTCGGACACGGCAGAATTGAATACATAGCGGCTTTTGTGGTGTCCTTCCTGGTGCTGGAGGTGGGAATTACCTTTCTGAAGGATTCCATCGGAAAAATCCGTAATCCGGAAGTCTTAAATTTCCAGATTGTATCAGTGGTCATTTTGCTTTTGTCTGTGGGAGTCAAGCTATGGCTGGGAATTTTCAACCGGCGGCTGGGGAGAAAGATTGATTCCAAAGTGATGATGGCAGTATTTACCGACTCAATTGGCGATGTGATCACGACAGGAGCCACGATCATTTCCGTGGTTTTCTTCGGGCTTACGGGAATTAACATTGATGGTATCGTGGGATTTTGTGTGGCACTGGTTGTAATCTGGGCAGGAATCGGCATTGCCAGAGATACCCTGGAACCTCTGATTGGAGAGGCCATTGATCCGGAAATGTGTGAGAAGGTTAAAAGTTTTGTGGAGTCTTATGAGGGAATTGTGGGAACCCATGACCTGATTATTCATAACTACGGGCCGAATAAAAATATGGCGTCTATTCATGCGGAAGTGCCAAACAATGCGGATATCGAGGAGGCTCACGAGCTGATTGACCGGATAGAGAGGGATGCGGCGAGAAAGCTTGGCATGATGCTGGTCATTCATATGGACCCTGTGGAGATGCAGAATGAACATATCATGCAGATGCGCCGGCAGGTGGAGGAAACCCTGGCACAGATTGATGACAAATGCAGCATCCATGATTTTCGGGCAGTCAATGGAGAGAATCAAATAAATCTGATCTTTGACATGGTAGTTCCTTTTGGTTATACAGAGGAACAAAAAGCTGAGCTTCAGAAGAAGCTGACGGAGAGACTGCGGGAGGCGGACTGCCGTTATCACTGTGTGATTATGATGGAACACAGCTATGTCAGCTGAGAAAAAGAAAAACAGAGTGTTGAAAAAATATTAAATAGTAATTTTATGTGAAGAATCATTGTCTCGAAAAGGTATTCATTCCTTTGCAAGGCAATGGTTCTTTTTTTGAAAAATAGGAAAAAGCATTTTCTATTTTACCGCTACTACTTTACCGCGTTTATCAGATAAAATTTACTTAACAAAAATTCTGAGAGGAGGATAGAGATGAATGATTTTGTAAAACGTGCGGAAGAGCTTTTTGATGAGATGGTGAGGAATCGTCGTTATCTTCATGAAAATGCAGAAACGGGAATGGTTTTGCCTAAGACCGTGAAATATGTAAAAAAAGAACTGATCCGCTATGGGTATGACCCGAAAATGATCGGAGGAGGCATTACCTGCACAGTAGGGAAGGGAGAGAGAACACTTCTTCTGCGTGCAGATATGGATGCGCTTCCTCAGGAGGAAATCAGCGGGTTGCCATTTGCCTGCAAGACTGGGGCCTGTCATTCCTGTGGTCATGATTTTCATACAACAATGTTGCTGGCAGCTGCGAAAATGCTGAAAGAAAGAGAAAATGAACTTCCCAACACAATTAAACTACTTTTTCAGCCGGGGGAGGAAGTTTTACAAGGGGCAAAAGCGATGATACGTGAAGGAATTCTGGAAAATCCAAGAGTAGATTGTGCTTACGCTATGCACTGTCTACAGTATGACTCCGGTTCTATCGTCTACCGTTATGGATCCACGAGGGGAGCCTGTGCTTTTATGATTAGGATTCATGGGAAGAGCTGTCACGGGGCCAGGCCTTATGAGGGAGTGAGTGCAGCGGTGGTGGCCGCAGATATTTTATTATCTGTCCAAAGGCTGGTCAGTGCGGAGATGCAGCCAAAAGATGAGAATGTGATTTCTTTCGGTTCGATCCAGGCTGGGACGGTTAGCAATATTGTGCCGGGAGAGGCAGTTTTGATGGGAAGCATCCGTTCTTATGACAATCAGAATACAGCCTATATGAAAGATCGGCTGATACAGATTGTTCAGAATATTGCCACGGCGAACCGGGCTTCTGCGGAAGTGGTTTTTGATCCGGAAGTAGGGTCTTTAAAAAACGATAAAGAGATGGTGGATGAATTTTCGGAATATTTAAGACAAGTGACGCCTAATTGTGTGGAGCGTCAGGGAAATGATCCAGGGACGGAAGATTTTGCCGCTTTTGGAGAATTTGTTCCTTCCATGTTGGCAAATATTGGTGTAGGAAGCATAGAAGAAGGATATATTTACGGAAGTCATAATCCGAAGCGTACTTTGGATGAAAAAGCAATGATTCATGGCGCCGCATGCTATGCGAACTGCGCTTATCAGTGGGCGAATCACCATTAGATTCGCAGAAAGGAGAGAAAATGACTCAAAATACAAATAGTATTACAGTAAGAACAGCACAATATCCGCTGGGAAAAGATGCACCTGCTAGAATTAAATGGATGGTAGCTTTGACTCCGATGTTTTTTATGCTGGCAATCAGTTTTCCGGGATTTGTCCGCAATCAGCTTTCTACGATTATTTGCGAAGAAGCGAATTCAGCGGCATATTACAGTTTGATTCTCTTGATCAGTAACCTAGCGGGAAGTGTCATGTCTCCTATTGTAGGTAAGCTGGGAGACCTTTATGGAAGAAAACGGCTTTCCCTTTTCATGCTGGTTCCATTTGCTTTCAGTTTAATCCTCTGCGGGATTGCCGCAGGGCCTGTTGTCCTTGCCATCAGTTATGCACTGATCGGCATCTGCTATTCCGGATTGGATTCCGCAGTCAGTGGTATGATTATCGATGCTTTTGATAAAGAGACCAGCACGAGGCTGCTGGGATTCAGCAGTTCTTTCAACACTGTGGCCGGCATTTTAGGTCCGATCCTCGTCGGGCTTTTGGCAGACAATGTGGGGGCTCAGAGAGCTGTGATGCTTATTACGATTCTTGTTGTCATTGCCTGGTTGTTGATTTTATTCTGTTATCCGGATATCCGGAATATTAAGCAGGATACTGTGATTGACGTAAAGGGAGTGATTTTACTTCCTCTTACTACAGCACCGTTTTGTATTGCTTTTGCTATTGGCGGAGAGCAGTTGCCATGGACATCTCCGATTATCTGGATGATGTTTGCGGCTTCTATCATATTTGGATTTTTATTTTACCGGGTGGAAGGAAATGTAAGTCAACCCATTGTAAATTTCAAAATGTTTTCCAACAAAGCGGTTTTGGCTGGAATTCTGTTCATGTTTCTGTGGAGGAGTGTGACCAGCCTGCTTTTGTACTTTAATCTTTACTGTCGGGAAGTTCTTGGGTTTAATGCAACAGAACTTGGCTCTCTGCAGATTTTCATGTGGTTGAACGCCATTGCTGCTCCAGTGATTATGTATTATCTCAGCAAGACGAAGCATTACAAGCTGATTCTTGCCATTTCCGCAGCGTTTTCCGTGATGGCTCCTTTTGCGTTTTTGATGTTGAAACCCGGAACATCTGTGTTCATGGCGTGTGTTTTGAGAATTCCACAGATTTTGATTGCTGGTTTCGCTATGGCACCGTTAAATGCGTATTTTGGAGAGGTGATGGATGCCAAGCAACGAGGAATTGCCCTTTCTCTGATCGGTTTTTCCACGGCGACGGGTACTTCCGTATTCAACGCCATTTATGCAGCTGTTCTCAATGCGACGCCAGGAGGGATTGCAGATGCTTTTTCGACCATGTGTTATATTGCGGTGGCAATCGGTATAATTCGACTTTTGACAGTGCTGCTGCAGATTAGAGATCCCAAATAATTACTAAAGTTATGAGATGGACAGAGATTGCTGTGTCTGGTACAATGAATTTTAGATAATCAAAATCATGAAATTGAGAGGATGTGGTTTTGTGACACTTCAACAGCTGCAAATTCTGACGGTCTGTGCTTCGACAAAATCTTTTTCGATGGCAGCTCAGAGATTGTTTCTGTCCACCTCAAGTGTCAGTAAGTCAATCAACGCCTTGGAAAATGAAATAGGATATGAAATTTTTGCACGTTCCCCGAATGGGATTCAGCTCACAGAGAAAGGCATGGAACTTGTGCGTCATGCACGGGTTCTTATAAATGAATACAATGATATTCTCAGTTTGTCTGACAGGGAAAATGCAGTGGAATTTTCCTGTGCCTGTCCACCGTTGCCCTTTTGTTCAGATTCTTTTGCCGTTTTATGCAATCGGTATCAGAACGAGAAGACGATGAACTTTCTGCTTTTTGAGGGATCTTTTGATCAGTGCCTGGATCGTGTCAGTTACCATAATACATCCATAGCGATTGTCATTGTTCCCAAGACAAATCACCTGTACTGTACCGAAGAAATGAATCGAAGAGGACTAAGTTACGCATGGATGAAGACACTGCCTTATTATATCAAAATGAGAAAGGATCATCCGTTGGCGGAGGTATATAAAGAGACACATGTCTTGACACCGGAAATGTTGGAGCAGTATCCGATGATCGATTATCGATGCAATCCAGATGATCATCTGCAGCAGCTTCAGACGAATCTAGAGAATCATTTTTACAGTAAAAAAGCCATCCATATCAATCAGATGGAGAGAAAAATTCATTGCCTGAGGCACACAAATGCTTTTTCTCTGGGATTGGGGCTATCCGCAAATTTGTCTGTAGAAAAAGATTTGTTTTGCATTCCCCAGGAAAATAACTATGCCAATATTTACTATGTATATAATAAAAGAATTGGACTAAATCCGTTAGCACAGGAGTTCCTTACATTGCTTCAGGCGGAACTGGATAGTGCACAAGAACAGAAGGAGCAGATGTAAAACAGAAACGTTATCAGAGCAAAAATCGGAATTTTCTTCCAGGGCACCTAATGCGAAAGGAAGGAAAACAAATGGGTTTTGAATGGTCATTTGTTGTCCTGGTGTTTATTTATTACATTGGAACTGTTGTCAATTCCCTGACACGGGGAAGGATCAATACAGCGCTGGTCAGTCTAATTCTTATGCTGATTGGATTTTGGACGCAGATCCTTCCAGATTGTATTATAAAAAAGGCAGATTTGAGCGGTCTGTATGCGATTCTTAACCTTACCATTTTGGTTAATGTGGGAACTACTTTTCATATAAGAGAACTCAAGCGGCAGTGGAAACTGCTCATTGCTGCCTTTTGTGGGATTACCGGGATGGCTGTCCTGGTGCTTGGAGTTGGCGGCGCTCTTTTCGGGCGAGAAATCAGTTTTGTCAGTTTCCCGGGACTTTTAGGGGGAGCAGTTGCCATTAATATTATGCATCAGGCAGCGATGGAAAAAGGATTAGTGGAGTTGGCATCGCTGGTGATTCTGATCCAGGCGGCGCAGGGACTTTTTGGTATTCCTCTGATTGGAAATGGCACCAGGATGGAGTGCAAAAGACTTTTAAAAATTTATCGGCAAGAAAAAGCAGTAATTCAGAAAACAGAAAAATCGGAAGAGCGGTTGAAATGGATTGATAAAATTCCAGAGAAATATGACAATCCGTTTTTGCATCTTCTTTTAGTCTCTTTTTTTGGAGCAGTATCTGTAATGGTTGCGTCTTTTACCGAACCGGTTACCCATGGAATTATGGGAATGGCCTGTGTGGGTCTTTTGATTGGGATCATTGCCCGGCATGTTGGAGTTATAGCCAGAGATCCCCTGAGAAAGATCGGGATTATGCCGATTTTGATGTTTGTTATGATTACTGTGATGCGGGAATCACTGGTGAACCTATCTGTGCAAGATGTTCTGAAATATTTGCCTCCATTGTTTACCATGCTTGTTCTGGCTACCTGTGGTATGGGATTGTTTGGTGTCCTGGCAGGCCGAAAGCTGGGATATCATGGCGGAATTTTGACTGCATTTTTATTCGGATGTTTTGCAGGATATCCTCTGGACTATCAAGTTGCCATGGAGAATATTCAAATAATGGCTCAGACACCCCAGGAACAGCAGTTTTTGGAAGATCAGATTATTCCCATTGTAATCATGGGAAGTATTATCTCCGTTTCCACGACATCCATTGTAGCTGCCAGTATTTTTGCTAACTTGTTGTAAAGCATCGTACTTACGAGGAGACTTGATTTGATGAAAAATTTTGAGTCGAATTTAATATGAATAAATATGTTTTTCTGCCCTGTTGGATGATGAGATCTGGCAGGGCAATTTGATTCATAGCTCTAAAAAGTGATAGACAAATCTGATTTAAAATAGTATAATAATAATATCAAAATAATATCATCTTTCCGTGGGAGGAGGAGTCAGAATGGAAGAGAAAAATAAGACAGAAGAGAAAGTGTTAAAAGCGGCTTCCGGCATGATGATGTTGGTTCTGGGGATTCTCATGATTCTTGTGTCAATTCCCCTGATCGTTGCAGGATGTGTATGGAATTTTCTGGTCCAGAGTGTGATAGTCAGTGTGGTTCTCCTTGTTTTGGGAATCATCGTATTGTGCGGACTGAAGATTCTGCAGCCGAATGAAGCGTTGGTGCTGACTTTGTTCGGCAAGTATTATGGAACCTTATACAATGCGGGATTTTATTGGGTGAATCCTTTCTGCGAGGCAGTCAATCCCACAGCGGTATCCAAAATGCCGGAGAAACCCAAGAAGAATACGCTGAGCAGCGGCGATATTTCTCTGGAGGGGATTCCTCACACTTCGAAGAAGGTCTCTCTGAAAAAGATGACCTTGAATAATAAGAAGCAGAAAGTCAATGATGCCATGGGAAATCCGGTGGAGATCGGAATTATTGTGATTTGGTGTGTAAAAAACGCCACTCAGGCAGTGCTGAATGTGGAAAACTATATGGAATATCTCTCCATTCAGTGTGACGCGGTCACCCGGAACGCAGCGAGAAACTATCCCTATGATACCAATGACGAGTCGGACGAGAAGACCTTAAGAGGCAGCAGCCAGGAGATTGCGAGCATTATGCAGAAAGAACTCCAGGAGAAGGTAAAAGACGCAGGTATTGAGATCATGGATGTGCGGATTACGCATCTTGCCTATGCACCGGAGATTGCGTCGGCGATGCTGCAGCGCCAGCAGGCTACGGCGATCATTGATGCCCGTCAGAAGATTGTGGAAGGTGCCGTAGGCATGGTGGAGATGGCGTTGAATCAGTTGAGCGAGAATCAGATTGTGGAACTGGATGAGGAGCGGAAAGCCGCCATGGTCAGCAACCTGTTGGTGGTACTGTGCGGAAATAAAGATGCTCAGCCTATTGTAAACAGCGGTTCGATCTATTAATATAGAAGATAAGGAGGGAGGCAGATGTCGGAAGAAAAGACTAAGGATAAGGCGAAGAAGCAAATTCCACTGCGGGTATCTGCCAGTCTTTATCGGGAAATTGCTCAGTGGGCGGAAGATGATTTCCGCTCGATCAACGGACAGATCGAATATCTGTTGACAGAATGCGTGAAACACCGCAAGAAGAATTATAAAGAGTGAACTTTGTATCATAAGAGGTTTCTGACAGAACAGGAGCGGCCGCATCAGATGTGCGGCCGCGCTTTTTACTTTTTATAATAAGGGAAGGTAGTGTTCACAAAGTTTATAGAGCTGGTAGATAGAATTGTCAACCTTCTCAGGAAGATGGGGATTTGAAAATTAGTCAGAAAACATATCAGGAGAAATTATGTCAAAAATAAGGCGTGATTTCTCTTCTTTTTTCTTACATTTGAACAAGATTGAGCGAGAACATTTTTTTGTCACAAAAACCATGCTATAATAGAGTGGCAGTATGGTTTCCCTGAAACAGGGGAAGATCATCTGAGATCTGAAAGGCTGGAAAATATATGAAAAATTTGACTGTGGGAATTTTGGCCCACGTAGACGCGGGGAAGACCACCCTGTCAGAGAGTATGCTGTACTTAAGCGGAAGTATCCGAAAGATGGGAAGGGTAGACCATCAGAATGCTTTCCTGGATACTTATGAGCTGGAGAAAAGCAGAGGAATTACCATTTTCTCCAAGCAGGCGGTTATCAATCTGGGAGAGTGCCGAATCACCCTTCTGGATACGCCTGGACATGTGGATTTCTCAGCGGAGATGGAGAGAACTCTGCAGGTGCTGGACTACGCAATTCTTGTGATCAGTGGAGCCGATGGGGTGCAGGGACATACCCGGACACTCTGGAGGCTATTAAAGAGATATGAGATACCGGTATTTTTGTTTGTAAATAAGATGGATCAGGAGGGCACAGACCAGGCCGGTCTGATGCGTGAGCTGAAAGACAAGCTGGAGGAGGGCTGTATAGACTTCAGCCAGGAAAACGATACCTGGATGGAAGAACTTGCCATGTGCGAGGAGCGGACGCTGGAGGAATTTCTGGAGACCGGACAGGTGTCCAAAGATCGTATACCAGAGCTGATTCAAAAGCGAATGATTTTTCCCTGTTATTTTGGCTCTGCGCTGAAGGTAACAGGGGTGGAAGAATTTCTGAAAGGCCTTGGCCAGTATACCAAAGAGAAAAAATATCCTCAAAAGTTCGGCGCAAAAATCTATAAAATTGCCCGGGACGACTGCCGTCTTACTTATATGAAAATTACAGGGGGAACTCTGCGGGTGAAAATGCCTTTGACAAACCGAAGAGAAGGCATAGAAAATCAAGAGGAAGTCTGGGAAGAGAAGGCAGATCAGATTCGTATTTACTCCGGTGCCAAATATGAGACGGTGAAGGTAGTAAAAGCGGGAACGGTCTGTGCGGTGACCGGGCTTAGCCATACGTATCCAGGACAGGGATTGGGGATGGAGGAGGATTCAGAATCTCCGGTTCTGGAACCTGTTTTGAATTATCAGATTCTGCTTCCCTCCGATTGTGATCCTTATCAGACGTTTGGAAGATTAAAGGAACTGGAAGAAGAGGATCCTCAGCTCCATCTGGTGTGGAATGAGCGTCTGGGAGAGATTCACGCGAAAGTGATGGGAGAGGTACAGATTGAAGTTCTGAAGACTCTGATCTGGGAGCGGTTTGGAATTGCTGTGAATTTCGGGACGGGAAATATTGTGTACAAAGAGACCATTGAAGAGCCTGTGGAAGGTGTGGGGCATTTTGAGCCTCTGCGCCATTATGCGGAAGTACATTTGCTGCTGGAACCTCAGGAGAGAGGAACAGGACTGGTGTTTTCTACCGCCTGCAGTGAGGATAAGCTGGACCGTAACTGGCAGAGACTGATTTTGACCCATTTGGCGGAAAAAGAACATGTGGGAGTGCTGACAGGTTCTGCCATCACCGATATGAAGATTACACTGGTGGGCGGAAGAGTCCATACGAAACATACAGAAGGCGGAGATTTCCGCCAGGCTACTTACCGGGCAGTGCGCCAGGGCCTGAGAAAAGCCAAGAGTGTTCTCCTGGAGCCTTATTATGAATTTTCTTTGGAGGTTCCCACAGAGAATGTGGGAAGGGCAATGACAGATATCCAACGGATGTGCGGAAGCTTTCAGCCGCCGGTGACGGAAGGGGAGATGACACATCTGACCGGGGAGGTACCTGTTGCCACGATGCAGAATTATCAGAGAGAAGTCATGTCCTACACGAAAGGAAGAGGGAGACTTTCCTGTGTACTGAGAGGATATCAGCCCTGTCATAATCAGGAAGAAGTGGTGGCCCAAAGAGGCTATGAGCCGGATGCAGATCCGGATAATCCCACCAGTTCGGTTTTCTGTGCCCATGGTGCAGGTTTTGTAGTTCCTTGGAATGAAGTGGAGACTTATATGCATGTGGAAAACCATTTGCAGAGCGGCCAGAGTTCCCAAAAAGAGCTGGTTGTGACACCTGATAGAGGGGAAAAATATGACCGCAAGGCATATGACGCTGAGGAAAAAGAGCTGGAAGAAATTTTTGAGCGGACTTACGGAGCAGCCAAGAGAAAAAAAGAGGCGCCAAGACGCCGGAGGATCACAGCATCGGCCCCGGCTTCGGTCAGCAGAAAGAAAGATACAAAGAAACCGGAGAAAGAATATCTTCTGGTGGATGGATATAATATCATCTTTGCCTGGGAGGATCTGAAAGAATTGGCAGAGGTGAATATTGACGGTGCCAGGACGAAATTGATGGATATTCTGTGCAACTATCAGGGGTTTCGAAAATGTACCCTGATTTTGGTCTTTGATGCCTACCGGGTGGAAGGGCACCGGTGCGAGGTGACACAGTATCATAATATCCATGTGGTTTACACCCAGGAGGCGGAGACCGCGGATCAATATATTGAGAAGACGGTTCATGAAATCGGGAGAAAATACCATGTGACCGTGGCCACCTCCGATGGAATGGAACAGGTCATCATCCGGGGGCAGGGGGCCGCTCTTCTCTCAGCGAGGGAGTTCAGAGAAGAGATTGAACTTGTCAATGAGCAGATACGTCAGGAATCCAGGCTAAGACGCCAGGGAGGCAGACGATATCTTTTTGATCATCTGGAAGAGGAACTGGCGGATTATATGGAAGAAGTCAGACTCGGAAAGAGAGAAATGGAATAATAGAGGGAGGTAAAAATGGCTAAACTAAGCAGCCGGGTTGAATTATTTACCGATTCGGTGATCCGGCGTATGACCAGAATCAGCAACGAATACGGGGCAATTAACTTATCCCAGGGATATCCGGATTTTCCGCCGCCCAAAGAGATGCTGGACCGTCTCAGCGAGGTGGCATATGAAGGACCGCATCAATATGCGATTACCTTTGGAGCTCCGAATCTGAGACAGGCATTGGCCCGCAAATTCGGAAAATCCATTGGAAGACAGATTGATCCTGAGACAGAAGTTTTGGTTACCTGCGGCGGCACGGAGGCGATGATGTCGGCCATGATGACGGTCTGCGATCCAGGGGACAAGGTGGCAGTGTTCAGCCCTTTCTATGAGAATTACGGGGCGGATGCCATTTTATCCGGGGCGCAGCCGGTCTATGTACCGCTGGTGCCTCCGGACTTTCACTTTGATCCGGAAGTTCTGGAAGATGCTTTCCGTCAGGGGGTGAAGGCGTTGATTTTGTGTAATCCGTCGAATCCCAGCGGAAAAGTATTTACTCTGGAGGAGCTCAGCCTGATTGGAAGACTCGCAAGACAGTATGACGCGTTTATTATTACCGATGAGGTTTACGAACATATGGTATATCCGCCAAATCGCCATATCTATATGGCTGGTCTTCCAGACATGTATGAGAGAACGATCAGCAGCAGTTCTCTGTCCAAGACCTATTCCATCACAGGATGGCGGCTTGGGTATCTGATTGGCCCTGCGAAAGTTATCGAGAACGCGAAGAAAGTTCACGATTTTCTCACTGTGGGTGCACCGGCGCCGCTGCAGGAGGCAGCCTGTGTGGGAGTGAATTTTCCAGATCAGTATTATGAGGATCTCACCAAGAGCTATCAGGAAAAGAGAGATTACTTCTGCAAAAGGCTGGATGAGATGGGATTCCGTCACACAGTTCCCCAGGGCACATATTTTGTCCTGATGGATATCTCGGATTTCCTGGAGATGGAACAATTTGCCGGATATACGGATCTGGAATTCTGTGAGTGGATGATCCGCAATATCAAGGTGGCGGCTGTTCCGGGATCCAGTTTTTTCCGGGAACCGGTGAACCACCTGATTCGTTTTCATTTCGCAAGAGGACTGGATGTTCTTGAAGAGGCTTTGTCAAGGCTTGAAAAACTGGCAGCACTTTTAAAAACCTGAGTATGTAAGGCGGGCTGTCAGAGAGGCAGCCTGTCTGCATGGAACCAACTGAAAAGGGGGATGTAAAATGCAGTTGAAGGATGCAATTTCTACGTTATCATTCAGACAAAAGAGGGGAAAACTGAATGTTTTGTATACACGTTGGGGAGAGAGTGTGGAAAAGGAAGCCAGAAATCCAGGGTATATTCCCCTGAAGGAATATCCCAGACCGCAGATGCGCAGAAAACAGTATCAGATCTTAAACGGATGGTGGAAGTATCAAATTGTCAAAGGACGAAGCTGGGAGATTCCTCAGAAGAAAAATATACGGGGAAAGATTCTTGTCCCATTTTCGCCGGAAAGCATTCTGTCCGGAGCGAACTTTCAGTTGAAACCAGGGGAGACTCTCTGGTATGAGAGGACGGTTTCCATGAGTCTGAGAGGGCATGAAGAGGAGCGGATGCTGCTTCATTTCGGCGCGGTAGATCAGGAGTGTAAGGTATACTGGAACGGTGAACTGGCCGGAGAACATTTGGGAGGATATCTTCCATTTACAATGGATGTGACCCGTTTTGTGAAAGAGGGAAAGAATCTAATTCAGGTGGCCTGTCAGGATGAGAGTGACACTGGGTGGCATTCCAGAGGAAAGCAGAAACTGGAGCCGGGAGGAATGTTTTACACAGCTCAGAGTGGAATCTGGCAGACCGTGTGGACGGAATGGGTACCGGACTTTTATATCCGGAATCTGCGGATTATGCCTGATTATGATGGAAGCGCAGTGGATCTGTGTATCTATCCCGGAGGGAGCAGGCCAGGAAAAGCACAGCCATTCTGGGTGGAGATTTATGACCAGAATCAAAAGATCTGCCGCCATGAAGCACAGATATCCAAAGATCCGGTCACAGTTCATCTGAAAATCGAGAATTTCCGTAAGTGGAGTCCGGAAGATCCCTTCCTCTATGATCTGAGAGTGGGGATGGGCAAAGATCAGGTGCTCAGCTATTTTGCCATGCGTCTTTTTTCTGTTGAGAAGGATGCTAAGGGAGTCACCAGGCTGTGTCTGAACCATCGCCCTTATTTCCTGAATGGTGTTCTGGATCAGGGATACTGGCCGGATGGGCTGTACACCGCACCTACAGATGAAGCGTTGCGGGCGGACATCGTCCGGATGAAGAGGCTGGGGTTCCGTATGATGAGAAAGCATTGTAAGATAGAAGCACTCCGCTGGTATTATCACTGCGACCGCATCGGCATGGTTGTGTGGCAGGATATGGTCAATGGAGGAGAGAGCTATGATATGAAGAGAGTCTGTTATCTTCCCACTGTGTTTCCAAAGCTGACCGGCCGGAATGGATGGTCAGTCTCTGCCAGCGGAAGAAAGAATCTGAAAGGGTGTCAGGAATGGCTGGAGGAGTGCAAAGAGACGATTCAAGTTCTGTATAACTGTCCATCCATAGGAGCCTGGACAATTTTCAATGAGGGATGGGGGCAGTTTGCCACAGAGGCGGTCACCCGGCTGGTGAAAAAAGCGGATTCTTCCAGGCCGGTGGATTCTGCCAGTGGCTGGTATGACTGTGAATGCGGGGATATCAAGAGCGTTCACACATATTTTGACAAACTGACCTGTCCGGTGGACAAAGAAGTCCCGGGAAAGAACAAGAGAGCGCTTGCGATCTCTGAATATGGGGGACTGAGTCTTCCATTGGAGGAACACAGATCCAGCGAGAGAGTCTATGGATATAAGAAGTTAAGATCCAGAGAAGAACTTCAGAAACGATATCAGCATATGCAAAGGCAGCTGAAGAAGCTTCGGGAAGAAGGGCTTTCCGCGGCAGTGTACACGCAGGTATCAGACATTGAAGATGAAGTGAATGGAATTTACACTTATGATAGAAAGGTATGTAAGCTGAAAACAAAAGACTCCTAAGATAAAATGGTTTCGCCAGGCAACGGCGAAACCATTTTTTCAAAAAATTTAAGATTTTCCTATGAGAAGTGAACTTCGTCAGCGGTAATGAATACCGCTCCAGTAGACCGGATCTTTGACGATTGTTTCAGGGAGAAGTTCCACTCCATCCAGTGCCCACTTTTTGAATTCCTGGAAGCCCACCCGGTCAATGATATAACCTACATGTTCCTTGCCTCCGGGAGCGGCGGGATCGATATATTTTTCAACAAATCGGTAGGTGTTTTGAATGACTTTTAAAATTGTATCTTCATCAGTCCATGCCAGGAAATCCTCGCCCAATCGGGGATTTCGTTTTCCAGTTCTGCCCATAATGGTCAGACGGTAGTATTTTTTATGGCTTCGTGTCCAGGCGCGGGTAGGACATTTTGTAACACAGACGCCGCAGCCTACGCATTTTTCTTCATTACGGACAATTTTATAATTTTCCATTTTCAGGACATTGACAGAGAGTTTATCGCAGCCTTTGATACAGGAACTGCAGGACACACAGCGGGAAGGATCGTATTGAGGAAGAGTCATGCCGATGATGCCGAAATCATGCATACGGGCTTTGATACAGTCATTGGCGCAGCCTGTAAGAGCAATTTTAAAATGGAGATCATTGGGAAAGATTGTGTCTTCGATCCGTCTGGCGAAGGAGGCAGTATCATAATTTCCAAAAGGACAGACGCGGTTTCCGATGCAAGCACTGACATTGCGTGTGCCGGATGCGGGGTATCCGGTTCCGGGAGTGGACTGGTTGATCTTGAGATTTTCAATAATCGGCTGAAGTTCCTGATTTACCTTATCGACATCTTCCAGAGCAATGCCTTCAATCTCAAAACCTTGGCGTGTAGTCAGATGTACGCTTCCGTTACCATATTTCCGTGAAATTTCGGCAACCTGGGAGAGCACATCTGCATTGCATTTTCCGCCAGGTACGCGAATTCTGGATGCGGTTTCGCCGCGATGTTTAGAGACACGAAAAGCGTTTTTCTTTAATTTTTTTGTATTAATGTCCAGATACATAAGCGCAATCCTCCTAGTCTATTAATTTTTTGCCTTCTGTATAGCGAAAGACAGGGCCGTCCAGACAGATGTAGACATCTCCCATGCGACAGTGTCCGCATTTTCCAAGGCCGCAGCACATTTTTCTCTCCTGTGAGATCCAGATCTGTTCATCTTGAAGGCCAAGTTTTTGAAGTTCTTCCACAGCAAATTTCATCATAATTGGAGGCCCTACCACAATGGCTGCCACATTCTTTAAATCAGAGATTTTGACATTCGGAATATATTGAGTGACAAGACCCACATTGTAACCGGACTGATCGGAGCTATCTACCGTGACAGTCAGGTTCATCTTGTCTTTCCATTGTTTCAATTCCTGGCGGAATAAGATATGGTGTGGGGATTTGAATCCCACGATTACAGTCAGAGATTTTACTTCATTAGGGTGATTGCCAAAATGATCGATGACTGCTTTCACTGGTGAAACGCCGGTGCCTCCTGCGATTATGATTAATTCCTTATTTTGATAATCCTTTGTGTCAAAGCCATTCCCGTAAGGCCCTCGCATGAATAAACTTTTATTCTTCTGTTTTTCAAAAATTTCATTTGTGACTTTTCCAACTTTTCGGATTGTGAGATCTACATAGTCTTCTCCTATACCGCTTACGGAGATGGGAGCTTCTCCGTATTTGGGAATGGAAACTTCAAAAAATTGTCCAGGTTTGACTTCCCCCGTATAACTCATACGGAATGTATATTCGACATCTGTGTGAGGAATAATTTCTTTAATTTGTGATAAAAAGGGCATATATTCATTGGTCATTTTCCTTTCCTCCGATCTTTGAAAGTTTGTGCAGACAATGTATGTAAGAGATATATTCTGGGCAGATATTTTCACATCGTCCACAGCCTACACACATGTGATACCCGAACCGATTTTTGTAATTATAGATTTTATGCAGCACTTTGAAACGCATCCGCTCTCCTTGGTCTTTGCGGAAGCTCATCCCACCTGCAATATCAGAGTAGCCGTCTACTTGGCAAGAGGCCCAGACACGTCGGCGTTCTCCGGCATTTTCGTTGTCCCGATAGAAGATATCCTGCATGGTAAAACAGGTGCAGGTAGGACAGACAAAATTACAGCGCCCGCAGCCAATACAGCGCCCAGAATATTCTTTCCAAAGCTCATGCTGTCCAATATTTTCGGGAAGATTTTCCGGCGGGCATACCTGCTCTTCATTGACAGTGACAAACCTTTTTGGAAAAGATTTTTCGGGAGCTTCAGAGGCTTTGGCGGCGGTTTTCAGATCCTCGTTATTGAATTCAAAATACAATCCATTTGTTTCTGGGTAAGCGTATGCATCATAAGAATCTGTCTGATTAGTTCCCATACTTACGCAGAAGCAGGAGTTGAAAGAGTCCGCGCATCCCATGAGAACAAACTTTGCATTTTCCCGGACGGATTGGTAATAATAATCAGAAAATCCATTTTTTAGATAAATTTCATCTAAACGTTTCAGCGCATGGATATCACAGGAACGAAGAAAAAGCAATCTTTTTTTGCGAGGTTCCGGGAGTTTTGTACTGCTCTGAGTGAAATACATGATGGTGTCGGAAATTGGAAGCAATGCTTCTTTGAAACTGTAATCGGACTTTCGATCCCAGATAATTTCTTCAAAAGATTCAATGATTCCATAGCGTATAGTATCAGTGTCAGAATAAGCTCCGTCTCCTGGATAACGTTTCGGGGCGAAGATGTCATATTCTTTTTTTAGATTATTGAGAAGGCATGAGGCCGCCTCTTTGTCGAAGAGATTTCCCATAAATACACTCCTTTTTAAATTTGCTTGTAGAATTTAGCGAGTTCCGTGGGATTTGGAAGAATAAAATGTTGGTCGCGATAGATCAGAAGGCCGCGTTTTGTTAGACTTTTGCAGGCACGGGAGATATTTTCTCTCGGAGCTCCCACGAAGTCGGCCAGCAAAGTCATGGTTATTTTCACATGGATGTAAATACCGTCTGGACTAGGCTGACCAAAGTCTCTTCCCAATTTCCACAGTTTTGCTGCAATTTTTCGTTCGATGAGAAGGTTGCCGCTGGTGTTTTTCAGCTGATGACTAAGTCTCCAGATGTAGTGTTCGTATTCCATCATAACGGCCTGTGTCAATGCCATGTGTTCCCGCATCAGTTCGATAAAAGGTTTCAGTGGAATCTGAAGAATGCAGGCAGAGTGAATCACTTCGCAGAAGATGGAGACAGGTTTCTGGCTGATGATATTATGGTTAAGAAGGTGCCCCTTTCCCAGAATAAACAAGATTTTTTTGTTTCCATGCCGTGTCAGATTATAGATCATGACTTCACCGTCCATCAGAAGGTAGACTTGTTCTTCATAAATGCCGGCGTGAAAGATAATTTCTTTTCTGGAGTATTGATGAAGATTACCCATATTCAGAAGGGTTTGGAGCACATCATGCGGCAGTTCTCTGAAAAATGTTGAGGTCTGCAGCTGATAATAAGTGGAATTTTTCATAAGTTCCTCCTAATAATTACATACCATACCGCAGCAGTGCGGTTGCACAAGGATGCCTGACCAGGTATGAAAAACTCTTATTATGAGTATAAAAGGTTTCTGTTTTTTTGCTGTGATGTATATCACAGTTTCTTGGCTTTATTATAAAATAAATGTAAAAAAACTTTAATAATTTATCAAAACTTGTTATAATTAAACATAATGCAAAGCTGGAATGGAGGAAGTAGGAATCGGATGAAAAAAATTCTGGTGGCAGATGACGACTATTTATTGAGAGACTTAATAAAAGATATCCTGGAGGGGGAGAACTATGTGGTTCTGGAGGCAAAAGATGGAAAAGAAGCTCTGGATCTTTTCTATCAGAATCCGGAACTTTCTCTGGTGATTCTGGATATTATGATGCCAGAATACAGCGGTCTGGAGGTCCTTCGGAGAATCCGACAGCAGTCTCAGATTCCGGTATTGATTCTCACCGCATTGGGAGACTCGGAAAATGAGCTAAAAGGACTGAGAGGCGGAGCCAATGATTATATGTCGAAGCCGTTTCATCCTGAAGTTCTCCTTGCCAGGGCAGAGAATCTGATGCGTATGGTTCAAAATGAGACCAATCATTACATGCAAGTAGGCGAGATTCTGGTGGATCAGAATCGATGCCGTACTTTTGTGAAGGGTGAGGAGGTAAGTCTGACTCACAAAGAATACCAGCTTTTGGTTTACCTTATGAGCAACCGGGACATCGTGCTGAGCAGAAATCAGATTCTGGAAAAAATCTGGGGGTTCGACTATGAGGGAGATATTCGGACGATTGATACCCATATCAAAATGCTGAGAATGGATTTAAAAAGCTGCGGAAGCTATATCAGAACCATTCGAGGGATGGGATATATTTTGAGTGTGGAGGGATAGATTGAAAAATTCTTTGCGGAAAAAGTATGCACTGACAGGAATGGGGATGATTCTGGCATTTCTGTTGTTTTCTTTGCTCCTTAACAGTTTGCTGAAGGAGCCTTTTTTAATCTGGGAGAATCATCAGAAAATGAGGAAAATGAATCAGAAGGTGGAACGATGGATGGAGGAGCCTTCGACAGATCTCCAGTCCAAAGTGGAGCAGCTGGGCTTTGATGAGGGAGTGAAGATCAGTGTGTTTGATGAGAATTTTCAGCTTCTGGCCACTACACAGCCCCAGTTATATGAGGAGGAGAAAAGTAATTTCCAGATTGAGAAAAGACTGCGGGAGCTCTCATCTGAGCTGGACGAAAAGGGAGAATATTTTGAAAATCAGGAAAAGGAAAAGTCAGGAAATCTCTCCTATCTGATTCGCGCGCAAAAGGTAGAGGGGCAGGGCTACATTGTAGTGAGAACTTCCATATTAAGTATTCAGAAGAATATGATGTTGACGGATACCTTTTATATTCTCTCAGGCATTCTGACTCTGGCAGTGGGCAGCATCATTATTATCCGCTTTTCCAAAAAGATGGTGAAGCCTCTGGAAGATATGAACCAGGTAACCCAGCAGATTGCCAGGTTGAATTTCAAGGAGTATGTCCGTGTGGATTCAAAAGATGAGCTGGGAACTCTGGCAGCTTCCATTAATTCCATGTCTGATCAGCTGCGGGATGCCATGGGAGAACTTCAAAAGGAACTGGAATTTCGCAAAGGAATGGTTCGGAATCTGGCGCATGAGCTGAAGACGCCCATAGCTGTGATTGGTGGTTATGCCGAACATGCTTCTTATATTGCTCAGAACCAGCCGCAGAAACTCCCCAAGTATCTTGAAGTGATCAGCAAGGAAAGTCTTCGGATGAATGACATGATTCAGGAAATTTTGGACTTGTGTACGTATGAAAATCAGAAAAATACCATGCAGATCCGAACCTTTGAGGCGGATGATTTTCTTGGGGATTTGAGAGAAGAGGCACGGGATGAATTTTCAAGAGAAATCCAAGTTGAAAACGATCTGAAAGACAAGATTTCGGGAGATTATCAGATGCTTCACCGGGCAGTCTATAATTTTTTAAAAAATGCGGTATCTCATAGTCCTGGTGACAGTGTAATCCGGCTGAAGGCAAAGACAGAGAAGGAAGAAATTATTTTCTCTGTATATAATAGTAAGAGCCATATTCCAGAGGAAGATCTGGAGAAGATCTGGAGTGCCTTTTATAAGACAAACAAAGCAAGAACCAGGGAACAGGCCAACTGTGGAATCGGTCTTGCGATTGCCAGGGAGGTAGCCCTGATGCATCACGGAAGAGTGTGGGTGGAGAATAAAGAAGATGGGGTAGAGTTCTATCTGGCAATAAATATTAAAAAAATATAAAGAAATATTGTGAAAGTATTTCACAAATATTACACAGGGAAAGATTATACTTCCCATAGATTTACTGCCAAAATGACAACAGACAGTGATCAGAATGGTGGTTGACAGGTGAGGGAGTGTCATGAGAAAAAATGGTTGGGAGTATTGGCAGCCTGTGTAATGTTTATAGGAATGTTCGCACAGGGGGTACTGGCTCAGCCGCAGGAATCGGCTGCGGAGAATAAGGAGTCTGGAGAAGTTTCTGTGGCTTCCCAGAGCGGCCTTGTGATGGATGCGAAGACACAGACCGTACTCTACGAGAAAAACGGTGAACGCCTCTATTATCCGGCGAGTATTACAAAATTGCTCACGGCTCTGGTGGTTGTAAAGAACTGCTCTCTGGACGAGACGGTGATTTTCTCCCATGATGCGGTCTACGATGTGGAAGATGGGAGTGGAAATAATCAGGGATTTGAGGCTGGGGATAAGCTGACGGTGGAGGAGTGTCTCTATGCGATGATTCTGGAATCTTCCAATCCCGCAGCGAATGCCCTGGCGGAGCACACCAGCGGCAGTATGGATAAATTTGTCTATGAGATGAATGAGACAGCGAAGGAATTAGGATGCCGGCACAGCAGTTTTCAGAATCCTTCCGGATTAAATGACAAGATGCAGGAGACAACTGCTTACGATATGGCACTGATTTCCTGCGCGGTATTTGAGAATGAGGCGCTGCGGGAAATCTGTTCTGCGCGGACCTATCAGCTTTCCCCAACTTTGAATCAGCCTGAGGGATATCTGCTGCAGGCAGAGCATAAACTGATAAATGGCGAGGAGACGGCAGATCCTCAGTGGGATTTCGTGGGAGGCAAGACTGGCTACACCTCCATGGCTGGAAATACGCTGGTGACATATGTGGAGGAAGATGGGAGACAACTGGTTGCGGTGGTCATGAAAAGTGATATGACCCACTATGAAGACACCAGAAATCTGCTGGAGTATGGATTCAAAAATTTTGATGCTCTGGTAAAGGCGGATACCGAAGAGGAAGACACGGATGAGGCAGATGCGGCACAGACTTCCAGTCAGACAGCTGTTTCTACTCAGAATTCAGAACAGACACAGAAAGTACAGACAAAGACAGGACAGAGTCTGTCGGCGCTCAAGATGGCGGGGTATGTGACCGCAGGCGCGGCGGTGGTGATTTTGCTCGTTATTTGTTATCTGTACAGAAAGATACAGAAGGAAAAAAGACGTCAGGAGCGTTTGAGGCGCAGGCGGAGAAGGGTACAGAAGATGAGACGGCAGCAGGAAGAAGAATATCGACTCCGGCACCGGCACAGAAGATCAGGAAGTTAGGATTCCTGGTCTTTTTTTCAGAAAGAGAGAAGCGGGTTTGCTCTTTGTCGTGAAATGGTAAAATTTGCGATGGAAAGTGAATTGAAAAAAACAGCAGGTCTTTTTATAATAGTAAAAGAAAGTTTACGAAAGAAAAAGCAGAGGGGGAATTCTTAGATCGAGGAGGAAGGAACATACATGATTGACAGTTGTTTGGAGACAAGAAAAGAAGCAGCCATATACACGGCACTCTCCGCGGCGGAGAAGCTGACAGCAGCCCAGTGGAAGAGGCTGTGGGAGACCATGGAATTCTGCAGGCGCATGAACTATAGGAAAATCGGCGTGGCTTTCTGCAGAGAATGGTGTGAGGAGACGAAGATTCTGGTGCGGGTACTGCACAGATATGGGTTTCATGTGGTGACAGCCATGTGTCAGTCGGACGGACTGCTGCAGGCAGCCATGCTCAATGAGCAGGAGACCGATTTTAATCTGGCAGTGGGATTGTGTATGAATCGGAACGCACCTTTTTATAAATATTCCAGAGCCATGGTGACAACGATTATTGAAAGAAAATAGGGGGAGCGGCAGAATGCCGTTCCCCTGACTTTTCTGATGAGAGATTATTTTTTTAAGATCAGAGCGACAAAGACCAGATCAGAGTCTCCGGTATTTTCAATCCCATGTCCATGGCCATCCTCACAGAAGGTGACATCTCCGGCTTCCACGGGAATCTCATGGCCGTCATCATTGTAGATGCCTTTTCCAGAGAGCAGGTAATAAGTCTCCGTCTCTCCGTGGTGTTCGTGGTATCCAAGAGCACATCCCGGTTCCAGGGTGACACGTGAAAACATGCGGCAGTGCTCACCCAGTTCTTTTTCATTTAACAGACTTTCTTTTAGCAGATGGCCTTTTCCAGGGGCCTGTAAAGGGGTATTCATTGTGGTACGTTCGCTTGCTTTTGTCAATGTTCTGCCTCCTAACTGTTTGTTGTAAAATAATTTCAGGTTCATTATATCACCGACGGAGGAAAGGATGCAAGGTCAGGAAAAGGTTTGCACCGGCGGAAAAAAGGAGTATAATACTCCATGGCTGGATAAAAACAATTTGGACAGCGCAAAGTGAGGAGGATTTTTGTGAGAAATCAATTGACAGAAAATGATGTGAAAAAAATAGAAGAAGAGATAGAGTACCGGAAGCTGGTGGTTCGAAAGGAAGCACTGGAAGCTGTGAAGGAGGCGAGAGCCCAGGGAGATCTCAGTGAGAACTTTGAATACCAGGCTGCGAAGAAGGATAAGAACCGTAATGAGAGCCGGATTCGCTATCTGGAGAGAATGTTAAAGACTTCTGAGATTATTTCGGATGAGTCCAAAGATGATGAAGTAGGGTTGTATAATACGGTAGAATTGTATTTTGAGGATGACGATGAGACGGAGACGTTCAAAGTCGTGACCTCAGTGAGGGGAAATTCCCTGAAAGGGCTGATCAGCACGGAGTCGCCCATCGGAAGTGCGATTCTGGGCAAGAAAGTGGGAGACCGGGTGGAGATCAAGGTCAACGACACTTACAGTTACTACGTGGTGATTAAATCCATTGAAAATACCCATGACGACGGGAGTGACCAGATTCGTAAATATTAAAAAAATCCGCTGTCTGCGCATGCCGCGCAGGTTCAGCGGATTTTTTGCGGAAAGATTTATTTGATCACATGGATCCATCCTTCTGGTGCTTTGATGCGGCCCATCTGGATGCCGGTCAGTGTGTCGTACAGTTTCTTGATGGTCGGTCCCATCTCTTCCATTCCGCTCGGGAAGCAGATCTCTTTGCCATGGTCTACGATCTTTCCTACCGGTGAGATAACAGCGGCAGTTCCGCACAGACCACACTCTGCGAAATCTTTGACTTCCTCGAAGTAAATCTCTCTTTCTTCTACTTCCAGTCCCAGGTATTCTTTTGCCACGTAGACCAGAGAACGGCGGGTAATAGAAGGAAGAATGGTGCTGGATTTCGGTGTGACAACTTTTCCGTCTTTTGTCACAAAGAGGAAGTTTGCTCCGCCAGTCTCCTCCACCTTCGTTCTGGTAGCGGAATCCAGATACATATTCTCGTCGAATCCAAGACGATGTGCCTCTGTGATTGCGTACAGACTCATGGCATAGTTCAGGCCGGCTTTGATGTGTCCGGTTCCGTGAGGAGCTGCACGGTCATAGTCGCAGACACGGATGGTAATCGGTTTCGCGCCGCCTTTGAAATAAGGTCCAACCGGGGTACAGAACAGACGGAACTGATATTCGTCTGCAGGGCTTACACCGATGACAGCGCTGCTTCCATAAATATATGGACGGATGTATAAGGTCGCTCCTGAGCCATAAGGCGGTACATAGGCCTCATTGGCTGCTACAACCTGTGTCACAGCGTCAATAAAACGATCCTTTGGAAACGGCGGAATCTGAAGGCGAAGAGCAGAACTTTCCAGACGCTCTGCGTTCAGGTCAGGACGGAATGTCACGATGTGTCCATCCTCTGTAGTGTATGCTTTTAAGCCTTCGAAGACAGTCTGCGCGTACTGAAGAACGCCGGCGCACTCACTGATTTGAACCATCGGATCGTCAATCAGCGCACCTTCATCCCAGGCTCCGTCTTTGTAGTTTGATACGTAACGCTTGTCGGTAGGGATATAACCGAAACCAAGGTTACCCCAGTCGATGTTCTTTTTCTCCATAATATCCTCCTATCTGCCGCCGAAAAAAGCGGTAACATTTTATTGTAATAGGAACGTCGAGAGTTCTCGGTTCGTAAAAGTAACACTTTAATGTATTACTATTTTCACATTATAAGACTTTTTTGATTAGAGTGCAAATAATTCTTGAAAAAAACCAAGATTTTTCAGGAGAATTTTGTAATCAACACATTTTACTTCCGTTGGCGATCAATTTAAATTTCAGACCCAGGACTTCCGCGGCTCTTTGACACATCATCATTCTTTGAAGAAAGATCTCAAAATAATTCATCACTGTACACATGGTATCATCCAATTCCAGATCCATCTGCAGCTGTTTTTTATCGGTATTGACTTTCACAGTGGCAGAGAGGACTGCATAGTTCACGCGGTCATGGGCGTCAAAGTTCGCGATAATCGGATTGCGCACACGATTACGGCGTACATCGGTTTTGTCGGCCAGAATCAGAGCGGCACTTACCACATCCACAGCAGCGCCGGTATTCTCATCGTGATGACCGATGGCGGTGGCCACGGTGATGGCGTCTTCCAGAGGCATTCCCAGACTTTTCAGAATCTCGAAGGCGAGAATCGCGCCGCTGTGCGCATGGTCATTTCGATTGATGCTGTTTCCGATATCGTGCATATAACCAGCAATCTTGGCCAGTTCGATCTGATGTTTGTCATATCCCAGATCTTTCAGGATTTTTCCGGCAGTGACGGCGACTTTTGCCGCATGTTTTTTAGAGTGATCCGTATATCCAAGAACCCCAAGCACGTCATTTCCTTTTTTAATCAGCAGATTGATTTCTTCATTTTTACGAATTTCTTTGTACGTTAATTCTCTTCTTTCCTGTATGTTCAATGATTTTTGTTTCCTTTCATAATAATTTACAGCCGTTTGATTGCATCCATGGCCAGTGCAGAGCGTTCACATTCGTCGGCGGTCAGAGTAACCTGCCAGCACAGAGGGCTGCCCTTCATGTACTGTGCGGCATAACTTAGGCCGTTGGTACGCTCATCGAGGAATGGCCGGTCGATCTGAGCAGGGTCACCTAGCAGAATGATCTTTGTTCCCTCACCGGCACGGGAGATGATTCCCTTTACCTGGTTGGGAGTCATATTCTGCGCTTCATCGATGATCAGGTAGGTTTTTACGATGGAACGTCCCCGGATGAAATTCAGTGCTTCGGCCTGGATCAGGTTGCGGTCAAAGATTTCTTCGATTTTTCCCCTCAGCGCCCGTTCATCTTCATAACGTTTTTCCTCATTGGAATCGATCAGCTGTTCCAGATTGTCAATGACAGGACGCATCAGAGGTGAGATCTTCTCCTGCTCGTCACCTGGAAGAAAACCGATATCCGTATCGAATTGGGCATAGGGGCGGCTGACCAGGATGCGGCGATATTCGCCGGAGGGATTGTTGAGAAGTTTTTCAAGCCCCACGGCAAGAGAGTAAAAAGTTTTGGCGGTTCCGGCCATTCCCTTGACAATTACCAGGGGAGCCTTGGAGGCAGGCTGCATGAGAGCTTCCTGTAAAAAATACTGCCCCACATTTTTGGGAGAGATCCCATAGGGTTTGGCTTTTTTGAATTTCAGAGGAAGAATGCGGTCATTTTCAATGCGGCCTAAAAGAGTCTTTTTTGTGGATTGGTCAGCTTTGACAATGACAAACTCGTTTTCGGTAAATTCCGGCTTCTGGGGAATCCCCTGATCGTTTACCGTGTAGGCGACATTCTTTGGGATTCCTTTTTTCTTGAAATCCTTAAAGTCAGATTCCGGCACGTAGACCTCGATTCTTCCCATATAAGGCTGTTCCCAGTCAGAGGCCTGTTCAGCGGCGAAATCTTCCGCACGGATTCCCAACATCTGAGCTTTCATACGGAGTATGAGATCTTTGGTGACTAAGATAACCGGTTGATCCTGCGACTGCGCATAGCCTTTGCAGACTTTTAAAATACGGTCGTCTGTGTGGTTGTGAGGAAGATCTAAAGGCAGCTCGACGTGAACAAAATTTTTCTCCACCCGAAGCATTCCCCCTTCCTTCAGAGGGACACCAGACAGGAGGTCTCCTTTTAAGCGAAGCTGTTCCAGAAGACGGATGGACTTGCGGGCATTCGCACCGGTTTCTCCGTCTGCTTTTTTCAGTTTGTCCAGATTTTCCAGGACAGCCATGGGGAGAACGACCAGATTATCTTCAAAACGCCAAAATGCGTCAGGTGCCTGTATCAGTACGTTGGTATCCAGAATATATACTTTTGCCATAGACACATACTCCTTTATTGAAATCTTTTTGCACATTAAGTGTATCGCAGAAAAATGGGAGAAACACCAAATCCAGGTAAAAAAACAGTAAAATGGAGGTAAGAAATTAAAAAAAGATGAAGAAAGAAAAACTTTACAGAAGGAATCTTTTGCGGTTATTATTACAGTAGAAATTGTGTACAGAGGAAAAAGGAGCAGGAGAAGATATGCTGAAATCATATGTGGCGTTTGACGTGGAGACAACCGGTCTGGACCCGGAGCAAAATGAAATCATTGAGATCGGGGCTTTGAAGGTTCGGGAGGGTAAAGTCTATGAGAGATTTATGGAACTGATCCGGCCAAAAGAACAGATTTCCCAGACAATCACCAATCTCACTGGAATTACCAATGATATGGTGGCAGGAGCCAGAACCGCAGAACAGGTGATCCCGGAATTTCTGCAGTTTTGTAAAGAGGATGTGCTGATCGGACATAATATTCTTTTTGATTACAGTTTCATGAAAGTGGGTGCTGCCGGATGCGGGAAGACTTTCGAAAGGTATGGAATAGATACATTGAAAATCGCCAGGAAAGTACATCAGGAGCTGGAGTCCAAAAGTCTGGAGAACCTGTGTGCCTATTATCACATTGAGAATAAATCTGCACATAGAGCTTACCATGATGCTCTGGCAACAGCAAAGCTGTATCAGACTCTGGCGCATTACTTTGAGAAAGCACAGCCGAAAGTATTTCAGCCGGTGCAGTTGTCTTACAGGCAGAAGAAAGTATATCCCGCCACGCAAAGACAGATTTCTTTTCTCACCAATCTGATTCACAGAAATCGTCTGGAGATCCAGATGGATCCGCAGAGTCTTACCAGGAGTGAGGCTTCGAAAATGATTGATCAGATTTTAAATGGACAGAACAAAGGCAAAAGCTGAGAAAGGTCGGGAAAGAACTTTTTTCCTGGCTGGGAAAGGAGGAACGGTGAGCCGTGGAGCGGTCCTATGTTTTGCAGCTGCAGGAATCTAAGTTTCAGGAATTTTATCTGGCATTCTGCGGTTATGCCAGATGTGAGCCTCTGCATAGCTTTGGCCCGGCAGTCAGACCGAACTATATTCTTCATTTTGTACTGGAGGGAAAGGGTACTTATCAGATCGGCGAACAGAAATATCGGATTTCAAAAGGCCAAGGGTTTCTGATAGAACCGGATATTTCTGTCTTTTATCAGGCTGACCGGGAGCATCCCTGGACCTATCTGTGGGTAGGGTTTGGCGGCACGAAGGCACATAAGTTTGTCTCAGATCTGGGACTAAATGATGAGCGGCTGATGTTTTCCAGCAGGCACGGACAGGAACTGAGAAGGATTGTATATTCCATCCTGAAACACACAGAATTCACTGTGTCAAATTCCTATTATCTGCAGAGTAAACTTTATGAATTCTTTTCTGTGCTCACCCGGGATCTGGAAGTGGAATCTGCAAAGGAGATTCACAGTCAAAATATTTACGTGCGCTGTGCGATACAATATATACAGAACTATTATTCCCGTGGCCTGCAGGTGACAGATATTGCAAAGTATCTGAATGTGGACCGAAGCTATCTGTACACGCTGTTTAAGGAGAACCTGGGGGTTTCCCCCAAGCAGTTTCTGGATCAGTTCCAGGTATCCAGGGCGAAGGAAGAGTTGATGCTGACCAATTCTACAATCGGACATATTGCTCATGTCTGCGGATTCCAGGACACCCAGAGGTTTACGAAGGTATTTAAAGCGCAGACAGGTCTCACACCGTCTGCATACCGCAAAGAAAGCCGAAAGGAAAGCTTCGAGAAGCTCGCCTCTGGTCAGGAGGAGCTGGAACGGGCGTTTCAGGATTTCTTCCGGGAGGATTCTCCAGACAGATGACAACATTTTGATGGTTTTAGTCAACATATTTTTCTAACACCTGTGGAGGGGTACGGATATAATAATGGCTAGGATTAATAGGAGGTTATGAAAATGCGAATTGTTTATCATGAGAAGACGAAAACCTTTCATC